>Ga0153946_1000711_pt1 | contig 14665 bp, 11 predicted proteins | sample TSNJ030MetaG_FD_104751 | JGI IMG/M metagenome (GOLD analysis project Ga0153946, IMG submission 104751) | Attine ant fungus gardens microbial communities from New Jersey, USA - TSNJ030 MetaG | ecosystem: Host-associated > Fungi > Mycelium > Unclassified | place: USA: New Jersey, Wharton State... | reverse complement strand
TTTAGAACTAAAACTTGTAAATTTTTTGAAATATGATAAACTAAATTGGTTATAACTCTAATAGAGACTGTTAGAGCGTGACAGGAATGAATTTTCAAACACGCTCTAGAAAGAAGGTTAAAAACGGATGATTAAAAAACGTGAAGATATCCGAAATATCGCAATCATCGCTCATGTCGACCACGGCAAAACGACGCTGGTGGATGAATTATTAAAACAAAGCGGGGTATTCCGCGCCAATCAGGAAGTCGCTGAACGGGTCATGGATTCCAATGACATCGAACGGGAGCGCGGCATCACCATTCTGGCTAAAAATACCGCCGTTCATTACAAAGATACCAAAATCAATATCATCGATACTCCCGGACACGCCGACTTCGGCGGCGAGGTGGAACGGGTTCTCAAGATGGTTAATGGGGTGATCCTGGTCGTCGATGCCTTTGAAGGCGCCATGCCGCAGACCAAATTCGTACTGCGCAAAGCGCTCGATCTGGATCTGCCGGTAATCGTCTGCGTCAATAAGATTGACCGTCCTGAAGGACGTCCCGACGAAGTCATCGATGAAATCCTGGAATTATTCATGGATCTCGACGCTTCTGATGACCAACTCGATTTCCCATATGTGTTCGCTTCGGCCAAAGCCGGTTATGCTATTCTGGAGCTGGAAGACGGATCGGAAAATATGATCCCGCTGTTCGAGACCATCCTCGAGAAAATTCCAGCCCCGCAGGGCGACCCGGATGCCGGCACTCAGGTGCTGATCAGTACCATCGATTACAACGAATATGTCGGCCGTATTGGCGTCGGCAAAGTGGACAACGGCAGCATTGCAGTCAACCAGGAAGTCATGATGGTCAATGCCCATGATCCGGATAAACAGAAAAAAGTGAAAATCAGCAAATTATATGAATTCGACGGTTTAAACAAGGTCGAGGTCAGAGAGGCTGCCATCGGTTCTATCGTAGCAATCTCCGGTATCGCCGATATTTCCATCGGGGATACCCTCTGCGATCCTGAACATCCTGAACCGATACCGTTCCAGAAGATTTCCGAACCGACCATCGCGATGCAGTTTATCGTAAACGACAGCCCATTTGCCGGTCAGGAAGGCAAATATGTCACTTCCCGCCATCTGCGCGACCGCCTGATGCGCGAACTGAACACCGATGTCAGCCTGCGTGTTGAGGAAACTGAAAATGCCGACAGCTATAAAGTCTCCGGACGCGGCGAACTGCATCTGTCAGTGCTGATCGAGAATATGCGCCGGGAAGGCTATGAATTTGCTGTCAGTAAAGCCGAGGTCTTGTATAAACAGGACGAGAAAGGTCATAAACTCGAACCGATGGAAATGGCGTATATCGATGTTCCCGATGAATTTACCGGAGCGGTCATCGATAAACTCAGCCAGCGTAAAGGCGAATTGCAGGCGATGTCCCCCGCAAACGGCGGATACAGCCGCCTGGAATTCCTGATTCCGGCCCGCGGGCTGATCGGATACCGCGGTGAATTCATGACCGATACCAAAGGGAACGGGATTTTAAATACTGCTTTTGAAGGATATGCACCATACAAAGGTGATATTCAATACCGCAAATTAGGTTCGCTGATCGCTTTTGAAACCGGTGAGTCGGTTACCTATGGATTATTTGGCGCTCAGGACCGCGGTACCCTATTTATCGGCGCCGGCGAAAAAGTTTACAGCGGTATGGTCGTCGGCCAAAGCGCCAAAGCCGAAGATATTGAGTTCAATGTATGTAAAACCAAACATCTTACCAATACCCGCTCTTCCGGTGCTGATGAGGCATTAAAATTAACCACGCCTCATATATTGAGTCTGGAAGAAGCTTTAGATTTTATCGACACCGATGAATTACTGGAAGTCACTCCGGATTCACTGCGGATCCGAAAGAAAATCTTAGATTCAAAGATGCGGAAAAGAGGTAATAAATAAATGGATATTCTGTGGAAACTCAGCGAAATACGCACACCATTCTTTGATCAGCTATTTCAATTTGTCACTTATTTTGGACAGGAAACACTTGTCATCGCGATTATCTGCGCCCTATACTGGTGCGGTGATAAACGCTTCGCCTATCAGCTGGGTTTCACCTATTTTACCGCCGGGCTCTGTGTGCAGTCGCTGAAGATCACATTTCGGGTTTCGCGCCCCTGGGTGCTGGATCCGGAATTCACAGCAGCCCCGAGCGCGGTTCCGGCTGCAACCGGATATTCCTTTCCAAGCGGACACACGCAAGCTGCCGCCTCTCTGTACGGCTCCCTCGCTTTATATGTCAGAAAAGGCTGGCTGAAGATATTATTTGTATGCTGTTTTCTGCTGGTCGGTTTCTCCCGAATGTACCTGGGCGTACATACCCCGAAAGACGTGCTGGTATCGATAGGCATTTCACTGCTCTTCGCCTGGCTGTTCCACCACTTTCATCCGGTTCTGCTGGACAACGGGAAGTTTACCAGATTGATCGCCATTATCCTGGCGGTCATCTCGATAGCCGTCTGCATTTATGCGCTGTATCTGCTCTCGGCCGGCACGATCGAAATGAAATATGCAGCCGACTGCTGCAAGTCAGCCGGAGCAGGTCTGGGATTTGCATCCGGTTTCTATCTGGAACGGACTTATCTGAATTTTGACAGTAAGACGAAAACGCGCTGGGGACAGGTCGTAAAGCTCTTTATCGGGCTGGGTCTCACCTTATTTCTGAAGTCCGCTCTGGCTGCCGTTATCGGACATTCGATCTACGCCAGGGTGTTAGAATACTACCTCCTGATCACCTGGGTACTGGTCATATATCCCTACTTGTTTTCTAAGTTTTCATTGCGTAAGGATGGCTGATTAGGGTATAATAGAATTGATAGAAAATATAGGAAAAAGGAGTTGGTCTTAATGAATTTTATTATCAGCGGGAAAAATATCGATGTGACTTCCGGTTTAAAGGAATCCATCGAACATAAGTTAGGAAAACTAGAAAGGTACTTTACTCCTGAAACAGAGATCATTGTTACTCTCAGTGTAGAGAAAAATCGTCAGAAGATCGAGGTAACCATCCCGGTAAAAGGACAAGTTATCCGCTCTGAGCAGGTAAGTGATGATATGTATGTCTCCATTGATTTGGTAGAAGAAGTAATCGAACGTCAATTGCGTAAGTATAAAAACAAACTCATCGCAAAACATCAGGCCGGTGTGAACTTTCAACCTGAATTCTTCGAGGATGAAGCTGCTCCGAGCGATGATGAAATCAGAATCGTCCGAACCAAACGCTTCGGTATCAAACCAATGTTTCCGGAAGATGCATGTATTCAGATGGATCTGCTCGGTCACAGCTTCTATGTATTCAGCAATGCTGAAACCGAAGAGGTAAATGTCGTATATAAGCGTAAAGATGGTTCCTTCGGACTCATCGAACCTGAATTTCAATAAAGTGAAACTTAGTTCAGAATATCCATAATAGCAAGGATGCGGCTAATGAAATGGCCGCATCCTTTTGTATACTATTTTATTTCAAAACTCTCTGATTTAAAGTTTGCATAATACCTGCCGTTCTGCGCTGTGAACTTAAGGACACAGTAATCCGGATCGGTAACCCCCTGCGGATAGTACATGGTATCCCCTTCCTGCCAGATCATCTCTTTACTTGCACTGTCCTCCAATACTTCCATCTCCCCTTTGAGCATAACTCCGCGATAAAATCTCTTATCAAAGAAATAGATGCACGCTTTGGGATTCTCCCGGTACTGCTCCGCTCTCATCGATGATGTATTGGTAGTGAAATAAAAGACCTTTATCCCTTCGCGGTATCGCGGCGGCAGCATTGCTTTTGCGTTCGGGAAGCCCTCACCGTCAACCGAACTGATCATTGCAACCGTCTGTTTATCAATAAGGTTACCAATCGTCTTCTCTGCATCTCTTAACATCTTGATTCCTCCGTATTTTCTTATTCCATTTTTCTCCGCCTATTTCTCTAAATAGTCCAGCTTATACAACTCTGATACCTTCCCCTTCAGCCCTGCCTCATCGGCGATCACAAAGCCATTTTTCTGCTTCCGGAGTATCCCGCCTGCGCAGAGTTTATCCAGACATCTAAGCAGATGCCGGTAACTGGCTCCTAAAAGGCCGGCGACATCGGTCAGAGTCTCGCAGAATACTCCATTCACGGCAGTCTGGACGATATACGCTGCCAGCCGTTCTTCCAGGGTGTGCAGTGCGGTAACCGCACTGTTGGTGTCACTTTGTTTCAATTTATATGCCAGTTCTTTGCCGATGTGATTCAGGAACGAAATATTACTCTTCAGCAGCGGCGCATTCAAAGCCATCGGCATCCCGATGCAGGTGAAGCTTGTCACTGCCTGTACAGTTGCAAATGCTTCGGTCTGCGCGGTCATCAATTCCAGATCACCGATAATGCCATTGGATACAAAATAGCACAGCACATACCGCTTGCCGCTGGCTACATCCATACATACTTTCGCCTTTCCCGACAGTACAAAATAAAGATAATATATCGGATCTCCTTCCCGCAGAAGAAACTCTTCCGATTCGAATTCTATAACAGCAGGCTCTTTCACATCATTATGCTTCAATCCGTATCTTTCAAGCTGTCTTATTTCGTCGTCTGTTACTGCTCTCTTTTTCACATTATCACCTCCCTGATCACAGTATGACATACGTCACACCGCCATTGCAAGCTTCTATGTTATGATATCCAAAAGGAGGTACGAAACAATGTATTATCTGCTCACTTTATTCAACGGTATTCTGGTTGCCGTCATGGTCATATGCAACGGTGGATTGACCGGTTCTTTCGGTCTGTACTCAGCTACGGTATTCATCCACATTACCGGACTGATTGGCATTACCCTGTACACTTTGCTGCACCGCGAAAAACCATTTGCTTTAAAAATGCCCTGGTATTTATACCTTGGCGGTATCATTGGCGTAGCTACAACCGTCTTTAATAATGTCGCCTATGGCCGTATCAGTGTCTCAGCTATTCTCGCCCTGTGTCTGTTCGGTCAGGCAGTCACCAGTATCGGAACCGATCAGATTGGATTTATGGGGATGCCCAGACATCCTTTTCAAAAAAACAAGCTAATAGGTTTATTTCTAATCAGCTGCGGCATCGTATTGATGGTCACTAATTTCGAAGTACTCGCTATCGTAATGTCATTCTTCTCAGGCACCTGTCTGGTCATTTCGAGAACCTTGAATGCCCGCTTTGCTGAAGATGTGAGCGTTGGCATCAGCACCTTTTTCAATTACTTCACCGGTCTGATAACTGCCGTTATCATTCTGCTGCTGGCCGGCAGAAATGAACCATTTATGACCCGGCCGTCTTTTTCGCCTGACATATATATTTATTTTGGCGGTCTTATCGGAGTCATGGCTGTTTTTATCTCTAACATCGTAGTAGCCCGGATCTCAGCTTTCTACATGACCTTATTCATGTTCATCGGTCAGGTGTTTGCCGGCCTGTTGCTCGACTGGCTGCTCTCCGGAGCATTCTCGATCCGCAACCTGACCGGCGGTCTCTTCGTTGCAGCCGGATTATCGGTCAATCTGCTTCTGGAGCGCCGGGTCGAAGCTAAGCAAATATAACCGTTTCACCACCCGCATCAGCAAAGCAGCATTCATCTCCGCGGGCAATTACCGCCTGCCCGTTAGTCTTATCAATAATTTCCGCTGTCACGGCTGCTTCTTCGGTCTGAGGAAGCAGTATCTCGATACGGACCACATCACTGTAATCACTATCCAGCACCGTCAAACCGCGCTGCCCCAGAATATACTGTATTTTTCCCAAACCATTATAATCGGTCTGAATTGATAGTTTACACCCATATATTTTGGTAATAATATTACTAGCTTCCAATCCCGCCTTAACCGCTCCCGAATATGCCCGTACCAGCCCTCCGGTTCCTAACAGCGTTCCGCCGAAATAGCGGGTAACCACGACCAGTGTATCGTGAATCTCTTCCCCCAGCAGCACGTCCAGCATCGGGCGTCCGGCCGTGCCGTTTGGTTCACCGTCGTCACTGCAGCGCTGTAATTCGAAACGTTCCCCCAGAACGTAAGCAAAGCAGTTGTGACTGGCATTCCAGTGCTTTTTGCGGATCTGCTCAATAATCGCAAGCGCTTCGGTTTCATCGCGGATCGGGAATACAGATGCGATAAAACGGGACTTTTTCTCGACAATTTCAGCGCTGTTTCCTTGATATACTGTTTGATATTGTAATAGCATATTTTCCCCTTTTATTATTTAATCCGTACATCGGTGTTACCTATACTATACCAAGATTTCCCGCATTTTGGAACTTTTTCTTAAGATTGTCCTGAGTAAATGTGAACTTTTCAATTTCTCCTTTATTTAAAGGACTACATTTGATATAATAACTTGAGTATGAAGGAGGATATATACATGAATTATGGTAAAAAGAAAGTTGCCAAAAAGCAAAAAGATATCGCTTCCAGAACAAAGAACCAGAAGAAAAAACTCGGTGTTCGCCTGTTCAAAGCCGGTTTTCTTTGCTTCCTTTTGCTTCTGGCAGCAGCATGTCTCGGCGGATTCCTCTTCATTAAGAAGATTATCGATGATGCTCCTGAGATCACTGCTGAAAGCGTAAAGCCTACTGGTTATATCACGAATGTCTATGCCGATGACGAGGTTACCCAGACCGAGCAATTCCTCGGCTCCGACGCCAACCGCGTCTATAAATCATTATCCGAGATCCCGACAGATTTGCAGCATGCTTTTGTCGCGGTTGAGGACACGCGTTTCTATGAGCATAATGGAATCGACTTAAAAGGTATTGCCAGAGCTGCTTCTAAAATATTTACTTCCGGTTCCCTTTCCGAAGGAGCCAGCACCATCACCCAGCAGCTGCTGAAGAACAGTGTCTTCGACTTCATGGAAGAGGATACTGTTTACGAAAAAGCAGAACGAAAGCTTCAGGAACAGTACCTGGCACTGCAATTAGAAAAAATAATGAGCAAAGATGATATTCTGGAGAATTATATGAATACCATCAACCTCGGTCAAAACACATTAGGGGTACAAGCAGCATCACTGCGGTATTTTAATAAAGATGTCGCCGATCTGACATTATCGGAATGTTCAGTCATTGCTGGAATCACTCAGAACCCATCGAGATACAACCCGATTAATAATCCGGAAGACAATGCGAAGCGCCGCGAGAAAGTACTGACAAGCATGCTGGAACAAGGCTACATCACCCAGAACGAATATGATGAAGCGATGGACGATGACGTTTATACCCGGATTCAGAACGTAAATGATTCCTTGTCCACCCAGAACGACTCCGCATATTCCTATTTCCATGATGCTCTGGCCGAACAGGTAATGGAAGATCTGATCAATGCAGGCTTCACTGAGACTCAGGCCTATAATAAGTTATACCGCGGAGGGCTTTCCATCTATTCCACACAGAGTCTGGAAATGCAGAAGATCTGTGATGAGGAAATTAATGATAACAGCAACTACTCTTCGAATATTAAGTACGGTATTTCTTATTTGCTGACCGTAACCCGGGCCGATGGTACGGTGCAGAATTATAATTCCAACCATATCAAGAGATATGCCAGAGACAAGTATAACGATAACTACGGATTGATCTATTCCTCAAAAGATCGAGCCAAAGAGGTCGTTGAGGAATGGAAAGCAACCATTGCAGAAGACGGTGATGAATACGATGAGAAGCTTACTCTTTCTCCGCAGCCTCAGTCATCGGCAACTGTGATCGAAAATGATACCGGACATATCAAAGCTCTGGTCGGCGGCCGCGGTGACAAGACTGCCAGCCGCAGCCTCAATCGTGCCTATAACGGTTCTACCAGACAGCCTGGTTCAACCTTTAAGATACTGGCTGTTTATGCTCCGGCGATCGATACGGATGCCGTGACGCTGGCTGATGTTTATAAAGATGAACCTTATTCTTACGCAAATGGTAAATCGATTAAGAACGCGTACAGTGGATACCTCGGCAGTATCACAGTTCGTACTGCAATTGAAAAATCAGTAAATATTGTTGCGGTTAAGGTAATCACCGAAATCACACCCGAGACCGCTTTCGATTATCTGCTGGATATGGGCTTTACCAGTCTGGTGGATAGTGCGTCCAACGGAGACATCGTTCAATCTCTGGGACTGGGCGGTATTACCAACGGAGTTCACAATTATGAGCTTACTGCAGCATTTGCTGCAATTGCAAATCACGGGCTTTATAATGAGCCGGTACTTTATACCAAAATCCTGGATCACGATGGAAATGTTCTGCTGGAAAACAATGGTCAGAACTCCAAACAGGTATTGAGAGAATCGACTGCCGATCTCCTGACCAGTGCTATGAAAGGTGTTATAACCAATGGTACTGCTTCACAGATATACTTAGGTAACTTGCCGGTAGCCGGTAAGACCGGAACTACCTCCGATGACAAAGACGTATGGTTCGTCGGATATTCCGCTTATTACACCTGTGGTATCTGGATCGGATTCGATGATCCGAAGCCGCTGACCAGCGATCAAAAGACCCATATGAAGATCTGGCAGAACATTATGCGCCGAATCCATGACGGGATGGAGATCAAAGACTTCGAGATGACACCCGATATTGAACAAGCCAGTATCTGTACTCGGACCGGCCTGCGGGCCTCACAAAGCTGTCCTTCGCGGACGGAGTACTTTGCTAAGAGCTCAATACCTAACAGTTACTGCTCCGGACATTACACTCCACCAGAGCCAAGCGACTCAGGCTCAGACAGCGATTCAGACGACTCGGGCAATGATAATGGCGATAACTCCGGCGATACCCCCGATGATTCCGGTGGTAATGATGCTGGTAACGGCGGCAATGATGATACTGGCGATACCGGCGGTAATGGAGGCGGCGACAGCGGTAATGGAGGTGGCGGCGGTAACAGCGGCGATGAAACCGGCGGCACAGAATAGATATTATGATATTAAAAACGGGCTTCGTATTACTGCGACAGCCCGTTTGTTATTCATATTTAAACTTATTATACTTCCAGAATCAGCTTTGCAGCACCATACATCCCGGCATCATTCTCCAGCTCCGCTAACGCAAATGTGGTCCCTTTACTGGCAAAGAATGCATTTGCTGTAAACGGCGGCTCAATATACTCAAACAAGATTTCTCCCGCCCTGGATACACCACCCCCGATTACGATAACTGACGGATCTGCCAATACGGCAATATTCGCCAGCGTTTTGCCGAGGATATCACCAAACACTGCGGCAATCTCCATTGCCACCTCATCCTTTTGCTTCACTGCATCAAATACTGCTTTGGCCGAAATAGATTGCTCACGCAAAATACTGTCTTTATCATCCCTGGCCAGTCTGCGATTCGCAAGGCGGACAATTCCGGTCGCTGACGCATATTGTTCCAGACAACCTTTCCGGCCGCATCCGCAACTTTCTGCTTCATCCCATTGTACGGTTATGTGACCTATTTCACCGCCGGCACCATGTTCACCGACCAGTTCTTTCCCATTGATGATAATTCCGCCGCCGACGCCGGTACCCAGCGTCACCATGATCATATTGCGGTGTCCCTTACCGCCGCCTTTCCACATTTCACCCAATGCCGCAACATTAGCATCATTTCCTGCTTTCACAGTAAGTCCGGTCAGTTCTTCCAACTCCCGGCGGGCTTCTTTATAGCCCCAGCCCAGATTGGCCGAGTCTTTTACGACACCTTCCCGATCCACCGGAGCCGGAACACCGATTCCGATGCCCACTACTTCGCTGACATCGATCCCGGATTCTGTCAGCTTCTCTTCAATTGCTTTGGCAATATCAGGCAGAATTGCTTCCCCTTCATTTTCTGTACGGCTCTTAATCTCCCATTTATCCTTCAGGGTTCCATCGGTCTGGAATAATCCCATCTTTACGGTTGTACCGCCTACATCTATTCCGAAACAATAACTCATCTTTTCATTTCTCCTATTTCTTCACCCAATTTTCCTGCACCCGGCGGTATAATTCCTGTGCGGCATTGTAGCCCATCTTTTTCTGGCGGTGATTGATTGCAGCCGATTCTACGATAATCGCCAGATTCCGTCCCGGTCTGATCGGAAGCGAATGACATACCACTTTATTCCCCAGGAATTCCGTATACTCTTCTTCCAGCCCCAGCCGGTCATATTCTTTATCTTTATCCCAGTCTTCCAGAGTAATAACCAGATCAAGGGTCTGAGTCTCTCTGACACTCTGGACACCATATAGAGTCTTCACATCAACAATTCCAATGCCGCGAAGTTCAATTAAATGTCTGGTAATATCCGGCGCGCTGCCCACCAGAGTATCATCGCTCACTTTCCGTATTTCGACAACATCATCGGTAACCAGACGATGCCCTCTCTTAATCAGCTCCAGCGCCGCCTCACTCTTACCGATGCCGCTTTCACCCATGATCATCACTCCGACACCGTATACATCGACCAGTACGCCGTGAATCGAAATACATGGAGCCAGTTGTACATTCAGCCAGCGGATGATCTCAGCCATAAATGACGATGTTTTCTTATCAGTCTGAAAGATCGGCACACCGCTTTCATTTGCCCTTTTAAGTAACAGTTCATCAGGATTCAGACTTCGGCTGAAAATAATACACGGTATCTCGTCCGTAATTAACCGGTCATACAATACCTTTTTCTCATCATTTGCTAATTTCTGCAGATAAGTGTACTCTATATATCCGATCAGCTGCACCCGGTCGGAATCAAAATAATCAAAATATCCCGTCAGCTGCAATGCCGGCCGGTTAATATCCGGTACTTCAATCTTCCGCTCACTCATATCCAGATCGGGGGTCAGATTTTTCAAGTTCATCTTCTCCACTACTTCCTGTAATTCTACTGCCATAATGTCCTCCTCTACTCTCAGGCTTGTCATTCTATCGACTAGTATAGCATATCAGCGATATTTTTTCATCACCAAACATCTCTTCTATTTATGAAAAAAATCATACACATCCCGTGCCGCTTTTTCGTTCATCGTCGCCAGCTTGTTGAAATCCTCAACACTGGCCTGTTTCATATCATCCAGACTCTTAAAGTTCCGCATCAGATCCTTTCTCCGCGCCGGTCCCACACCCGGAATATCATCCAGGACCGAATGCACCTGCCCTTGGCCGCGCAGTTTCCGGTGGAATTCAATCGCAAACCGGTGGGCTTCATCCTGAATCCTGGTAATCAGCCGAAACCCTTCCGACGATCGCTCAATCGGCAGCTCCTGATTCTCAAAATACAGTCCTCTGGTACGATGGCGGTCATCTTTCACCATTCCGCATACCGGAATATTGAGTTTCAGCTCATTCAGAACCTGCAGTGCAATATTAACCTGTCCCTTCCCGCCGTCCATCATGATCAGATCCGGAAATGCCGTAAAACCGCCCAGCTCTTTTCCTTCTGCCCGCTCTTCAAGCCCATGCCGGAAACGTCTGCTCAGCACTTCCTTCATACTGGCATAGTCATCCGGTCCGGCAACACTTTTAATTTTAAACTTACGGTAATCGTTACGCTTCGGCTTCCCATTCTCGTAGACAATCATCGAGCCTACTGAAGCAAACCCGCTGATATTGGATATATCAAAAGCTTCCACCCGCCGAATGTGCTCCAGCCCCAGCAGCTTCTGTATCTCTTTCACCGCACCAATGGTTCTTCCTTCTTCCCGTTTCAGCCGCTCTTTGTCGGTGGATAATACCATTTCCGCATTCTTCCGGGCCAAATCCACCAGCTTTTCCTTCTCACCCTTTTTCGGCACCTTCAACCGCGCCTTATAGCCCCGGCGCTTCGTCAGCCATTCCTCCAGCACTTCTTGCTCTTCCACCTCTTCCGACAGCATCAATTCCCCCGGAATATAAGGCGTCCCCGCATAGAACTGCTTAATAAAGCTCAGCAGAATCTCACTCGGGCTGTCCTCCTTAGCAATCTGAAGGTAAAAATGATCTCTGCCAATCAGCCGTCCGCCCCTGATAAAAAATACCTGTACAACCGCATCCTCATCCTGCACCGCCACCGCCAGCACATCCCGGTCATCCCCGTGGCTATCTGTAATCTTCTGCTTCTGTGCGATCTTCTGTACACTCTTTAACAGCTCCCGGTATTCCGCTGCTTTTTCAAATTCCATCTCTTCCGCATAACCAGCCATCGTCTTTTCCAATTCATCAATAATCTCATTAAAATTTCCACCCAAAAACCGCAGCGCCTGATCTATCGACCTGCGATACTCCTCACTGGTGATATACCCCTGACAAGGCGCATCACACTGCTTAATATGATAATTCAAACAAGCTCTTTCCTTCCCGATCTCCTTCGGCAGTCTGCGGTGACAACTGCGAATATGATAAAGCTTCCGGATCAGATCAATCGTCTCCTTCACCGCCGTGCTACTTGTATAAGGCCCAAAATACTTATCCTTATCCTTCTGCATCTTCCGTGCCAGCATAATCCGCGGAAACGTTTCACTAACTGTCACCTTAATAAACGGATAACTCTTATCATCCATCAGCATCGTATTATATTTCGGCCGGTGCTCCTTTATCAAATTACACTCCAGCACCAGAGCTTCCAGCTCCGAATCGGTCACAATATACTCAAACCTGCTGATATGAGTCACCATCTGCTCAATCTTAGCCCCTTTATTCCGACTACTCTGAAAATACTGCCTCACCCTGTTCTTAAGACTAATGGCTTTGCCAACATAGATGATTTCGTCTCTTTCATCATGCATCAGGTAAACCCCCGGTTTACCCGGAAGCTTCTTCAACTCCTCATCAATATCAAACATAAAACTCCTCTTTTCCTATTTCACTGTCATCTCCCGTCTTGAACGAACTGTTCCTCTTTTCCTGTTTCACCGTCATCTCCCGTCTTGAACGGGCTGTCGCAGAATCACCGCGATGGCCTTCTTGTTGTCCTGGAGGGCGGAGCTTTTGTGAAAGATGATATGGTTTGGGATGCATTTAGTGAGTCTTGACAGTTCTTGGAGTCTGAAACCGCGATCAGCAAAAATGCGGGGCTCTGCCCCCAAGCAAGGCCTGTCTGAGTCGCGTTTGCATCAGACAGACGCGGCGAGTTGTCTTGCGTTTTTTGCGTCCCAAGCGGTGCGCAGACTCCTAGAACTGTCAGACGACACGGCCTGCATCCCAAACCATATCATCTTTCACAAAAGCTCCGCCCTCCAGGACAACAAGAAGGCCATCGCGGTGATTCTGCGACAGCCCCAATATACCCACTTAACTCTATTCTAGCATTCCGCCGGTTTCATTGCAATACGCTCTTCCTGCGGCTCTTCCCCTTCATTTGCTTCCTTCGGTACAATCCCTTCCGCCTCATGGAATATCTTCATAAATTCTTTCCCGGTAATCGTCTCCTTTTCGATCAGGAATGCCGAAATCTTATCCAGCGTACTGCGATGCTTTAAAAGCAGTTGTTTCGCTTCCTCATAAGCTTCTTTTAACATCTTCATAACTTCAGAATCAATTTCCGCAGCTGTCGCTTCCCCGCAGTTCAGCACCGAACGTCCATCCAGATACTTATGCTGTACCGATTCCAAACCAATCAGTCCAAACTTCTCAGACATCCCATACTGGGTAATCATCGACCGGGCCAGCCCTGTCGCCTGCTCGATATCATTAGACGCACCCGTGGTTACCGTATCAAAGACGATTTCCTCTGCCGCCCGTCCGCCGAGCATTCCAACCAGCATCGCTTCCAGTTCCTTTTTGGTGTTGAGAAATTTCTCTTCCTCCGGAGTTTGCATAACATAACCCAGAGCACCCATAGTCCGCGGAACGATGGTAATCTTCTGCACCGGTTCCGAATCCTTCTGGAGTGCGCTGACCAGAGCGTGCCCAACCTCGTGATACGAAACGATGCGGCGTTCTTCCTTATTCATGATACGGTCTTTCTTTTCCTTACCCACCAGCACCACTTCTACCGCCTCAAATAAATCAGACTGCGCAACCACACTTCTGCCATGTTTTACGGCATTGATCGCCGCCTCATTAATCATATTCGCCAGATCGGAGCCTACCGCACCGGAGGTTGCCAGTGCAATCGCTTCCAGATCAACCGTCTCGTCCATCCGGACATCTTTGGCATGGACCTTGAGGACATCCACACGCCCTTTCAGATCCGGCTTATCAACGATGATCCTTCGGTCAAAGCGCCCAGGTCTGAGCAGTGCCGGGTCGAGAATCTCCGGTCGGTTGGTCGCTGCTAATAATAATAAACCTTTATTGCTTTCAAATCCATCCATTTCCGCCAGCAGCTGATTGAGGGTCTGCTCCCGCTCATCATTCCCGCCGCCGAGAGCACTGTCACGGCTTTTACCGATGGCATCAATCTCATCGATAAAGACGATACACGGTGCCATATCCTGTGCCTGTTTAAAGAGATCACGCACACGTGATGCTCCGACTCCGACATACATTTCAACAAAGGCTGAACCGGATAATGAGAAGAACGGTACTTTCGCTTCTCCCGCTACTGCCTTGGCCAACAGTGTCTTACCGGTTCCGGGAGGTCCGACCAGCAATGCGCCTTTCGGTAATTTCGCACCAATTCCGGTATACCGGCCGGGATTGTGGAGAAAATCAACCACTTCCTGCAGCG
>Ga0153946_1000708_pt1 | contig 14682 bp, 9 predicted proteins | sample TSNJ030MetaG_FD_104751 | JGI IMG/M metagenome (GOLD analysis project Ga0153946, IMG submission 104751) | Attine ant fungus gardens microbial communities from New Jersey, USA - TSNJ030 MetaG | ecosystem: Host-associated > Fungi > Mycelium > Unclassified | place: USA: New Jersey, Wharton State... | reverse complement strand
GAGGCTAAGTTCCAGAAAAATGAGCTGCAGGGTTATGACATGATCAAGCTGACCGGGCAGTCCTGCAAATCCAGGTTGTTTGAGGAGGCTTTGAAGGAATATGTGCCGGGGATTCTGATTCAGAAAAATGAGCGGGAGAAGCGGGGGAATGAACTGAAGATGTGCTGCCTGGAAGGGGCACTGTCTTATTTCTTCAACTGTAAGCTGGGATACATGAATGTCAGGCAGATGGAGCACGCAGGAACACTGCCATATGAGATTATGGCCCATACCCACGAGGGTGCAGTGAAAACACTGGTAAACAGCATGGACCCTGAGGATCATATCGGTTATATTTCCCGTTTCATGGTGGGGAGACAGCTGGACATCCATCTGCGGGGCAGTGCGGGAGAGCCGTTGAAGACCTACTATTATCAGTGTGACATAGAGCAATTTGAACTGACCACCCAGGAAGCCATCAATGAGACCTATGCCGGAACCGTTATCCAGGAAGAGACGGATATTATTCTGGAAGGGGAGATGAAGTTCTTTGTCTGGGTGGACCGGGCGAGATGGGGATTTGTCGTACTTCCGGTCCGGCGGGAGAAGGAAATGCTGAAAAAGGGAACAGAGACATTTTTTGATTTTGAAGATGACACCTGGGAAGAGAATTTCTTTGATGGAAGGAAGTAGCAGATATGAATTTATATGCGACGGAAGAAATCAAGCAGATGATACAGAATGAAATACAATCCATTTCCAACCTGGAAGAGCGGATCACATTCAAGGAACTGATGGAAGGCGTATTCCTGGCCCTTTATGAAACGAATGCGCAGATGTATCAGGAATTGGAAAACCGGGTGATGGAGGAACTGGCTTATGATGTGAACCGGTACCTGATAAAAACCGGAATCGTGGAACGGCAATACCTTGACCGCTCCCATCATCTGATGTCTCCCATGGAAGAAACAGATTTGGAAGAAACCACCTATCATATGCCGGATATCATTGACTCCATATCGGAAACAGGAAGCTTCCGCCTTATGACGGTCATGCTTCAGTGTGACTATCGGCAGATGCAGGAGCTGTGGAGCTCCAACCAGCAGTTCCAGGGAACCCTGGAAACCGATCAGACCTGGGCTGTTACCGTTCATTTGCGCCCAAATACCAGATATTTAAAGCGCGTTGCCCATTTATACCAGCTGTTTGTGAGAAACGGGGTGCCCTGGCAGACGGTCAATGCCCCCTATCTTTATAAAATGGCAGATGTCATGATTACGGATCTGCCGGATGGAATTGGGAGGGATGCTGCCATAAAAAATTTTCGTATTGATTTTGGCGCATACACCCCCTATATCCGTTATAACCTGATCCCGATATGGAATGTTGGCCGGATTACCCTTAGTACTGTTGGTTTTCCGGTTCCGTGCGAAGATCATAAAAACCATGAGCATACATTATCGATCAAGGATTATGGCGAAGGGCATGCCTATCTGGTAGACGAGGATACTGCAATCCAAAATATCAGTCAAAAGGGAAGCAAGGTTATTATAACCAGCAGGCAGGCTGATTCGAAAAAGTGGAATATCCATGTGATAAAAAGCGGCGAGAGTAAGAAAATTGACCGGTATACCTACCCAATTATGCAAAATTTAAGGGTGGAAGACTTTATGGAGCGGTTTCAGCGCAAATGCAGCCACAACATAAAAACCAGGGCCGGGCTTTACCATTTTATTCAGGGATTTGGCTTGACGGAATATCTGGAATATCAGAACTGTAAGGTGGCCGATCGATTTGACGGAATAAAGGAAACCTACAACATGAATGCCTTTATCGAAGATGAAATACGTGACCACAAGGCAGCGAAAAAGCTGATCCTCTTTTTTCAGGCAGGAAAGAAGGAACTTTGGCTGGTACGGGATATTGCAAGCTTTCTCGTATCAGAGGTACAGCGGATTTATCCGGAGTATGAGTGCGGAGGTGTCATCCTATGAACTATCTCTGGGAAGTCGTCCTGGCCTGCGGGGAATCAGAAGTCAGGCGCAAAGACATTCACTTTAGCCATGCACGGCAGGGCAGCCCCTATATGGAAGTATCCATGGACTGCTTAAACCAGGAGGATATCAGAACGGTTAAAGAAATCGAGGTGAATACCTATTACCGGTTCTATCAGATTTTTAAGGATATGTTCCAGCCGGATTTAACGGATTATCCGGATTTGCGGAACAGCCTCACCAATCTGATCCTCCATCAGCTTGCCGACAATGATGTTCGCAAGGGTATGACGAAGGAAGAGTATTATAAAAAACTGCTTGCCGCTAATATCCTGCAGGGCGGTTTCGGAGTGGAGGTTAAAACATCCTTTTTATTCTTTAACCGGGAGCAGCAGGACTTATTATTAGGCGGTTGGCTAAGATGTTGTCTGGCGAACAGTTCGCTGATCTTATTTACAGATATGATATATGCATTAATTGATAACAGTATTGTGTATCATGGAGAGGAATCGCCGGATGAAATCCTGATCTATACAAGTCTGAAAAAAACAAGGGAATCCGAGGGAAAGCTTTCCCTGCTGACGGAAGTCTTTTTAGATATCCGGTATCATGTGGAAGTTTTTTATGAATACCATTTTGGAATCTTAGGGATTGATGAGACGATGCAGATTGACGAGATTGCCATGTACTAAGAGAGGGGAGCCATATGTTTAGAAATACCTATCCGGTCTTTGAAAGAAAACGGCTTTTAAAGATAGAAATGCTTAAAAATTTAAGAGACTATCCCCGAGAATTGTTTGGGATTTTTTACCAGGGTTACAGCAATGGAATTATTACCGGTGCCAATCTGAACGTTGCCGATGACGGCCTGATGATCAGCCCCGGAATTCTGTACTGGGAAGGCATCCCCTATTCCATGCAAGAAGAATGCAGACTTTCATATGAGGCGACGGAAAAGACCTCATATCTGAAGGTGAAGTTTTTGGAAGAATTGCGGGGGGCAGAAAAGCAGGAATACCTAACCGAAGTTTACATTGACGGCAGGCCGGTGAATGAACAGCTGGAACTGGAACTTTGCAGATTCAAACTGCAGAAAGGGGCAAGGCTGAGAGCGGAATACACGGATTTCTTCGATTACGGTACGGAATTTGATACGATCAACCGTATCCATGCCCCCTTTGCGGCTTTGGAAAAGAGTACCATATGGCCGGAAATCTTAAAGACCTTTGCCCGCACACTGATGGACAATCCAATCAAAAGTCCCTGGGACTATTCCTTTTGCATGAACTGCCTGCATTTGGACAGGGCGATGCATTTTGAGGAGATCAACCGATATTTAAACCTCCGCATGCAGGAAAATAAAGCGGAGTATAAAAACCAGGAAATATACCGGGCATTGGGAAGCATCCTGCATGAAGCAACCGGAACAAGGATGATGCTGCCCAAAGAAGGGAATACCCCAAAGAAAATGCTGCTATTGTAGAGGGAACAAAGGATTGGAAGGGAGGATATGCTATGGAAATTGATCAGACGATCGCGTTGCTTCAAAAAGAGAATCGGGAAAGAATACGGGAAGAATCAAGACAGGAGGAACGGGATTTATATGACCCTAAGAAACGGATCACCTACACCCTGGAAGAATTAATTGCCGGAATTAAAAGCGGGAAGCAGTACCTGTATACCTTAAAAATGAATTTTGAACCCCGGGCAGTATTGGGGGGGCAATGGAGAATTCCCTTTATTACGGACTTTTACGATTTGTTTAGCGATGAACCAGACAACTTGCTGATGACCAGCAACAAGAGAAACGTCAGTATGGCGGCAGTCGTGGTTCCCAATGAGGGAGTAAACCTGTCGCTTCAGGAATGGATCGATCAGATGAAGACGAAATTTAAAGAAATGAATTTATATATGATGCCTCTTGAGTCGAGAGTTGTCAATCAGATGGAGTATTTCTGTTATGAACTTCCGACCTCGGCAGGTATGTCTTACAACGTGCAGTTTCGCTGCGTGAAGGATAAGCAGATATATAACGGCTCCTTCTTTTGTATGAATGAAGAAAAAGAAGGGATGGGGCTTATGCTGGAGGCGATGGTCCATGTTATGGAAGAAATGAACCGTTAGAAAGGGAGGAGGTACGCAATATGAAGCAGAGCAATGAATCAGGAGCGATTACCCATGGAAACCTCCTTATGCTGATTGGAGACGTGGCCGTTCAGGTGGTGGATTTGGAAATCCACGAGGAACCCGGCCGGCATGGGCGGCTTCTGGTAACAGTCATGGCGGAAGAAGCGGTAAAGGAGTACATCCTGCACGAGGGGGAAGGTGCCGTGTCCCTGCTCTATTTAAAGGAGGAATCCTTAAACTGTTTATTCCGGGGAACGGTGCGGCACATGAAGGTGGCGGCGGCAGCAGAAACATATTATATTCATCTGGAAGCGGAAACAGGCAGCTTTAGGATGGACATTGACAAAGATACCCTTTCCTTTCAGGACACGGCCATGACATCCCACCAGCTATTCGCGAAGCTGATGGAATTTTATCCGGGAAGCCAGATACTGCTTTCCGTTCCTGACCAGCCGATGGGACGGATTGCCCTGCAGTATCAGGAAACATTCTGGGAGTTTTTAAAACGGATGGCCTCCGCATATGGGGCGCAGTTATTTGCAGACAGCACCAGCCAGACGATCCGGATCAGAATGGGGCTGTGGGAAGAGGAGGAACCGACAGAGCTGGAGGACTCCTCCTATACGATCATCCGTAATACTGCCCCAAAGGAAGTGGACAGGCAGCTGAAAGAGCAAATGATCTATCAGACAGAGACCTATGAGATACTTCCGCTAGGAGCCGGGGTGCGGTTTCTTGGTCAGAAACTTTATGTTGGGCATATTGACAGAACCTTAAAGGACGGGCTGCTGGTCAATCAATACCGGCTGTATTTCAAGGAAGGGTTGCAAATCAGAAAGTATTACAATCCCCTGATCAGCGGAATCTCTGTCGATGGAGCAGTTACCGGCATTCAGCGGAACCAGGTACAGGTACAGATGGCAACCGATGCACTGACAGACTGTCAGAGCCAATATTATTTCCCCTTTTCGACCGTGGCCGCCTCGGCAGATGGCAGTGGCTGGTATTGCATGCCAAAGGCCGGTGACCCGGTCAGGATCTTCTTTCCGGTAAGCGATGAGAAGGAAGGCTATGCCATTTCCAATATCCAGGGACAGTCCACGCCGTCCGCAGGTGATCCTATGGAAAACCCGGATTTAAAGGATATCACGACACCGGACGGAAAGACCGTGAAGTTTATTGAGAATGGGATTTTGTTGGCAGTCGGCGGCGGAAAGGGAACGATAACATTGACCAATGACGGGAAAGCAGAAATAAAGGCAACAGAAGATATTGAGATCGGAGCAGCCCAGATGGTAACGATTACCACAGAGGGCGAGCTGAAGCTGACGGCAAATGTGGAAATCCAGTTTACCAGTGATGCCGGCAGCGGCGTTACGGTTACGGATAATGAAGTGGCGGCGAAGGGGTCAAGGATCATTAACAATTAGACCCAGTGGAGGTATTTTATGGCGTATAACTTACACGATTTAAGGATAACCGGAATTGATCTGGCAGAAGTCCTTAGCTGCCGGATGGAAGGAACGATCGGTGAACATGGCCGCCTGACGGTTTATGGGTATCCGACAGAGCAGGATGACATCTTATATGAAATTCCCAGCTATCAGGCAATAGAAGTATATCTGGATCATGAAAATGGCCCCCATGTTTTGTTTTCCGGCGTAGTGACGAATATCAGCTATACTGTTTCCGGCGGGCTGAAAGTGATAAAAGTGGAAGGGAAAAGCAGCAGTTTTCTGATGGATCTGACAAAACGGTCACGGTCCTTTCAGGATGTCGGGTTAAGCTATATGACTCTGGTCAGCCAGGTGATGAATGAATATCCGGGCAGCTCCCTCCTCTATGCGGCGGCAGAGATGCCGGTTGGAAAGCTGATTGTCCAATATGAGGAGACGGACTGGGAGTTTTTAAAACGGGTCCTGTCGATGATGGGTCTGACCATTACACCGGACAGCCGGAAGAACGGTATCAAACTGTATGCCGGAATACCGGCCTTGTTTGAAACGGAGATCACCTGCCGAATTTTAAAGATGGAGAAGGACATGAATACTTTTTATTCCCTTCAGGCCAATGGCTATCAGGTACATGATACTGCTTTTACCAGGTATGAAATAACATCGGAGCAGCTGATGGAAATATTCGGGCAGACAAAGGTAAGCGGTCATTTGTTCACCGTATTTTCCTATCAATATGACTTTAAGGATCAGGAGATGGTTGGAACCTATGGAATCCAGATGGCACAGGGGCTGTTAAACCTGCCGGTTTATCCGATGCACCTGATCGGGGTGGCACTCACGGGAAAAGTGGCTGGTGTTTCCGGAGACAAAGTCCAGGTCGCACTGTCCATCGATCAGGAATCAGGAAATCCGGCAGTTTACTGGTTCACCTATTCCACCATATCGGCCTCGCCTGATGGCAGTGGCTGGTACTGCATGCCTGAGCCTGGCGATGAGGTCCGTGTCTATTTTCCATCAAAGCATGAAAAAGAAGCAATCGCTTTAAGCTCAGCAAGCAATTACAGTGCTCCGGGAGGCGGGCAGAACGACCGCATGCAGGATCCGAACAGCAGATATTTAAGGACGAAGGATGGACAGGAGCTTTCACTGGCTCCGGGATTTCTGAAATTATCCTGCGGCGAAGGGCTTTCCTCCGTGGTCATAACGGAGGATGGGAAGGTCAGCGTCAGCGCAAAAAATGAGGTGGTCATCAATGGTTCGGCAGGTGTGACGATCCATGCGGAAGAGAAAATATCCGTGCATGCCAGGGAGGAAATTAAGCTGCAGAGCATAAAGGGTGGAAATGCGGAAATCAAAGGCGGGGATATCGGCTTTTATGGAACCGAAGTTAAGTTTGAATAGTTGGAGGGTAACCGATGGATCGGGAACGGGCAATAGAACGATATCAGGAAGAGACTGCAGAAAGGATACGGCAATACCGGGATCAAATGGGGCAGCACCTGTTAGAAGAAGCAGAACAGATGGAAGAAATGATAAAGGGAGCAATGATTCAGCTGGGAGAAAGGTTGAAAGAGCAGCAGAAGGAATATGTAAGCTTTCTTTATATTTCGCTGCTGAAAGTAGATTTTACCAAACGCAATTATCAGCTTTTACTTCATGCCATGGATCATCAGTGGTATCTGGATGAGAACCCGCTGGAGGTATATTTTGATGCAGGCAGTCTGTTCGCTCCATTGGATGAATTATGGGACTATCTGAAAGAAGAAAGCCGGAAATATATCGGTGCGATCAACCAGTATGATATCTGGCATATCATGTTTGAGGAACTAAGGCATGTGGATGCAGCAATATCGCGGATCCTTCGATACCGCCTTAGGGACTGGGAGAAAAAAGGGGTATTTTCCAATGTCACCCTTGCACCCTACTGGTTGTTAAAGTGGGGCGAGTACAGGGATCAGTCGGAATTCATCATCCAGACCGACCGGGTAGCAAAGGAGAAAGAGGTCTGGAAAAAAGAGATCCAGATGGCGGTCCACAAGCCGGAAACACTGGTTTTCAGCTACTGGTATCAAGGCTCGTATGAAGGAGACCGGCTGGAGAAGCTGGATATGAAGTTCGTGGTGTTTGAGGAAGCAACCCTGGAAAATATGACCTTTACCGCATGTGATATGGAGGGGAGCCGGTTTCCCAACAGCCGTCTGGCCAGCTGCAGCTTTGAAGGCTGTAATCTCTGGGGCGCTGATTTTAGCGGCTGCACCCTGGAGCAGGTATCGTTTCAGGGAGCGGAGCTGACCGGAGCGTTGTTTCCGGCACAAAGCGTTCCTTTCCTGAATCTCGATCCGGAGCAGCTTCAGGTCATTCTGTTAAGAAGGGAGGAGCAGGAATGAGGTACTTTTTTATCACGCAGGATACAAAACTGCCCGGTGGGATCCGATACCGGGATTTTGACATCACCGGCAAACGGATGGTGTTTTTGAAATCTGACAATGAGCGGTTGAATGACAGCACGGCACTGTATCTTTCTGGAACCGGAAAGGAAGCCAGGCCGGATCTGCTCCAGCGCCCGGTGACCATGTTTTCCAGACAGTTAAAAGATATCATCGATGCTTATGAATCCGATCTGATTTTTAAAGATGTGGTGCTGATCCACAAGGAGAACGCCCTGCAGTATCACTATGTGCAGATTTTACTGGACGAGCTTGATGTGATCAGTGATAAAACCGAATGGTATCCGAACCAGACCCTTAAGCGGCTGGTGTTGGATACCAAAAAGATCGGTGAGCATCATATCTTTTTGCTAAATGGCAGTTATAGAAAGGATCCGGTCATCAGTCTCCCCCTGGCAGAAAGTCTTATGCGGAGAAAGGTCGTCGGTATTTGTTTTGAGGAAGTGGAGGTGGACTAGATGCCCGGTCAGAGTTTACATGATTTGGAAAGTGCTTCCAATACCGCCAACCAGGCATATTGTGAAAGCTACGATACGTGCATGGCGGCAAATGAAAAAGCAGCAGCGGCAAAAGAGGCCTACCAAAAGGCGCTGAATGATCTGGGTAACGAATATGACGGCGGCAGCATGAAGGAAAAGCAGGAAGCGTTCCAGGAAGCATTAAAAGCGAAAAATGAGGCAGATTCCGAGTTATCGGAGGCGGCCGAAGCATTCGAGGAGGCAGCAGCAGAGGCGCAGCTTGCGGAAGATGCCGTGGCGGAAAAGAAGGCGGAGCTCCGCGCTTCGAGGGCGGATGACACCACCTTCGTCGTACATACGGCGCGGGCGGAATGCAGCTGCGGGATCAAGGAGAGTTATCTGGCCCTTGATGCGACACACGGGGTTTATACCAGAAAGAAGCCCCAGATGATCATCACGGATCAGATATTTAATAAGAACGTCATTAACTTCTGCGGCTGCACGAGCAGGGAAAATCCAACCGTGATCGCCGCCGCGGAGCAGGCCGCTCAGGCGGCAAGGGACGAGATAGCAGCCAACAAGACCTGGCGTGACAGCCTCGTGCAGCTCTTTTGCGGAACGGACGAAATAGAAGTGACCGACAGTCTGATCGAACAGTGTGTCGGGGAATGCATCACCACATTTCCGCCGGGACTCACCTGGCTGAAGGAGCATGAGAAGGTGACGGTCAACAAGGTGTCCCCGCTTCTGCGCCGCTGCGAATTAAAATGCAATTATGGCGGCAGTATTACCATTTTACTGTCCGGCCAGCCGGAATAGGAGGGAACAGATGGAAATTACTTATCAGGGCCTGCGGATCGTGCTCCCTATAGAAGGGGTCATCCAGGCAGAAGCGTTTACGTTCCATGCTTCCTTTAACCATCATGCCAGTGTCAGAGTGCGGCTTTTGATGGAGGAGGAGGGGATCGAGGCAGCCGTCCATGGGCTGTCAGACGGTGCCATGATCGAGGTATATGAAAACGGGATCCTGTTTCGCGGGAAGGTGACGACCGCCAGGATGGTGCCGGCCAGGGAGCTGTACTATCTGGAGCTGGAGGCCATGTCCTATACCTGTGAATGGGAATGGGAAGCGGTCAGCCAGAGCTTTTTAAACCTGGACGCAACTTATGAGCAGGTGATGAAAAAGGTGCTGGAAAACCAGCCGAAAGCGGATATCATGGACTGTGTCACAGGTGGTGCCGTCATCCCGGATTTCCTGTTACAGTACGAGGAGAGCGACTGGGCTTTCCTGATCCGGCTCGCCAGCCGCTTCCAGACCTTCCTGGTGCCTGATTATACGGCTGGTTACGGGCGGGCCTATTTCGGGATTCCCCCGTATGAGGAAGAGATATCCCTCCGGGAAGAGGAGTACCGGACCATCAAGGATGTAGATCAGTATGACCGTGTGAACCTAAGCGGTGAACTGATGCCCCAGGAGATCATGAAATGGGAGGTAAAGACCGGGCATTCCCTGATTCTGGCACAGCATGTGCGGTTTCGGGAGATCGCTGCGATCGTGACGGAGATCCGGTATCAAACCGTCGACGGGGAGCTTTGCCGGTTTTATGAACTCAGCCGGAAAAAGGGAGTATTAAGCATCCCGTTAAAAAATGAGCACGTGAGCGGGATGAGCATTCCCGCCACGGTAAAGGAGCGCTCCGGGAACTGTATCCGGGCCCATTTCCATATCGATGAGAACTATGACAGCGCCCCTAATGTGAAGTATTTTACGTATGCCATCGAAAGCAGCTTCATTTACTGCATGCCGGAGGTAGGAAGCCAGGTACATATCTATTTTCCCAGTGCGGAGGAGAAGGATGCGATTGCGGTCCATGCGATCCGGACGGAAAGCGGCAAAGGGGGATCAGCGGGTTCTTCCGGCGGCGGTTATGCCCAGAATCCGGATTATAAGTCGTTCTCGAATGTCAATGGGGCGGAGCTTTTGCTGACCCCCGTCTCTGTCAGTGCGGCAGCGGAGGAAGCCCAGACCACCAGCATCCAACTGGGTACCGATGGGAATGCCTATATCAATGGCCAGGAGGTGGAGTTAAACAGTAAGAAGAACCTCCTCATTGGAGAGCCGGCCGGAGAGGACGGGGAGGCAACGGCGAACATCCTTTTAGAAGCGGCCTCAATCTCGGTCATGGTCGGGGACACGGAGCTTTCGTTTACGGAAGAGGCCAAGATTGTGGCAGCCTTTGTAAAACTGGATGCCAGCGACACAACGTCAACCAGGAATCCCTCCGCCCAGGAGGTCCATGACTTTGCGACTGCCGGAAATGAAGAGACCATAAAGAGAATCAATGATGACGCGGCCGGGAAGCTGGTTACCAAATATGAGGATGGAAGGGACAAATACCTTGGCGCCGTTGCCAAAATCGCGACTACGGTAGTGACGGTAGCGGTGATCGCGGCAGTGACGGTTGGCAGTGCCGGCACGCTTACGGGACCGGCCATGATGGCTACGTATGCCCTGGGTGCGTCAACGGTGACTTATTGTACGGCAAACGCGATGGAGGGGGCCCAGGATATTAAGAAAGGGTTGTCCGGGGATTTGAGCGAATCCCATAACTTTGTCCGTGATAACGTGTTCAGCGTGTTTGGGGAGAACAAGGAGCTGGCCTATAACATTGCTATGATGGTCAATGACATTGCCTTTGGCGTGGTCAGCGGAAAGGCGCTGGGAAATGCCTTCAGCCTGCTGGCGGATTCCGGAAAATTCTATCAGTTTGCCTGCAACGGCAAGCAGCTGCAGAATTTAAAAACCGCCGTCCAGGTAGGAAACAATGCGTTTAGCGGAATCATCAATAACCTGGCCTACACCGGAAAGGTCAACGTCAAGGATCTGACGATCAACATGGGGATCGGAATGATACAGGGGAAGATCGGTACCAGCGTCACGAACAAGATCTTTGGAAAACTGGGAATGCAGAACATGAACACCACCACGGCAAAGGTAGTCCAGACGCTTGTGGGGACGGGAGTGGACACCAGTCTGGAGTCGGCTGTAAGTGCCATTACGGGGAAGGAGTTCGACCTGCGGGAAAGCCTGTCCAGAAACGCCTTCGCCAATGCGCTGGCGTCCTTTATCAGCGACCCGGTCGATGCCGTTACGGGTGCCTTCATCATTGATACGACCGACTTCATTCTGGCCGGTATCCCGGCGGCGGTCAAACTGGAGCGGGTCTACCGTTCCACAAACCGGAAAAGCTCGGTGATGGGAAAAGGTTGGAGCTTTCCTTATAGCAGCCGGATCGGTCATGACACGGGCAATCAGGACCGGCTCCATATGGATACCATAACCGGACATGCGGCCTGGTTTGAAAAAGAGGGAGATGGGTGGATCAATCAAAGCAGGGGCGCTTCCCGGTTTATCCTGGAGGAGGACCAGATACGGAACCGTTATGTCCTGACGGACGTGGTGGATCATACCCGGTGTATCTATGATGAGACGGGACGGCTCTTCCAGGTGGAATATCCAAACCGCCAGCGCATGCAGCTTGAGTATGAGGACGGGGGACTGTCACGGATCATTACCCCTCTTGGTAATGTCCTGGAGATCGTCAGCAGGAATGGGAAGATCCTGCAGATCACGGATGAAATCGGGCGCAGGACCCAGTACCGGTACGAAGGGGATTACCTGAGTGCGGTGGTCCATACAGATGAGGGAATGACCCATTATGAATACGATGCCCATGGCATTATCTGCTCGGTCACCGACCAGAATTGCCACCGGTATCTGGAAAATGAATACGATGAGAGGGGACGGATCCTCCGGCAGAAGTTTGAAAACGGTGTCTGCCAGGAGTTCGTATATGATGACAGGAACCGCCGGAACACGATTACCTTTAGTGAGAGCGGGAAAAAAGAAATCTATGAGTATAATAAAGAGCTGCTTACGGACCGGATCATCTATGAAGACGGAACCTTTCAGTCCTATGAGTACTCCGGCCAGAATTTAAGGACCGGGCAGACCGGCCGTACCGGAGCCAGAAGCGAATGGAGCCATGATTCCTATGGGCGTCTGATTTCCGAAACAAAGCCGGAGGGCGGTGAAGTATACTACGAGTATGATGGAAACCATGACCTGGTGCGGGTATGGGATACGGAGCAGCGGGAGACGCAGTACCGGTATGACGGGGAGCACAACCAGACCCTGGTGCGGGAAAGGATTTCTAACAGGCAGTGGAAGGAAACCGTTTATGGTTACGACAGGAAGGGCAGATGTATATCGGAGCAGGATGGAGCCGGGAATGTGACCCTTCGCCAGTATGAGCCAAACCGCGCCTATCCCAGCCGCGTGGTTACCCCAAAGGGTGAGGAAACGGTCTATGAGTATGACAAGGTCGGCCGCCGGATGACCGTAGGAAATGCCTATGGAACCGTTCTGCTCAGTTATAATTCCCGGAACTTTGTCACCGGCCGGACCGATGGAGAAGGATATACCAGCCACTGGAACTACGATAAGATGGGGAACCTGACCACCTACTATCCGGCAAAGCACTGGGAGAATCGGGAAGCAGGCTATGAATACCGTTATGATTTCCTGGAACGTCTGACCGATACCATCTCTCCCTTAAAGGAACACCAGCGGCTGCTGCGTAACTTTGACGGGGATATCATCAAAGAGATCCATCCGGTAAGCTATCAGGAGAAAAAGGAGGACGGAGAAGGCACCCGGTATGTATATGACTGGGATGGAAACTGTATCCGGATTCTTTATGCAGACGGAGGGATCCAGCGCCGGTTCTATGATGCTGCCGGGAATCTGACCAGACAGGTCATGCCGGAGTCCTACGATAAAACGTCAGATGACGGCCCGGGCTATACTTATGACTATGATAAGAGAGGCCGCCTGGTCCAGGTTCAGGATCCGGAAGGAAATACCATCCGCCGGTATGAGTATAACGGCCACGACCAGGTGGTTTGTGAGACGGACGGCGAAGGAAAAGAGACCCGGTACAGTTACAACGGCCTTGGACAGAGGACGAGGCAGCAGGTCAGCATAAGGCGGGAAGGGGATACCACGTATTACCGTGTCATTGCTTACCGTTATGACCAGCAGGGGAATAAAACGGAGGAAGCCTATGGCCGGGAGGAGGTCAGACAGGACCAGGAACCGGCAGGATGGCACCAAATCCGGTTTACTTATGATGGGAATAACCGTCTGATCATGGTAAAGGATGAATTCGGAGCCAGGGTACGGTATGACTATGACTGCCTTGGGAACCTGACTTTGGAAGAACAGATATTGGAGGAGGGAATCCGTCGCCGGATCCGGTACGGCTATAATAAAAACGGCTGGCGGCTCCGCAAGGAGGAAGAAATCCAGGGGAATGGGGATGTGCGCTTAGCCATTACCCACTATGAATATGACCCGAATGGGAACCTGATCAGGGTCAAGACCCCCAAGGGATTCCAGATTAAGAGAACCTATGATGGAAATGACCGCCTGAGCGAGGAACGGATCCTGGATCAGAAAAACGGAATCGACCACAGGGTATGCTATTCCTATGATGCTGCGGGAAACCAGACCAGTGTCACGGTCAAGGGAGCCGGTGCGGAATCTCTCAGGACCCAGTACCAGTATGACCTGAAGGACAGACTGACCCATCAGACCGGTCAAAGCGGAGCTACCACGCGGTATCTTTATGACCAGAATGACCGTCTGATCAAAGCAATCCGTCCTTATGGCTATGAAGAAGGCGCAGATGAGGGAGCAGGAACCACTTACCGCTACGACAGCAGAGGGAACCGGATCCGGGAGACCAACGAGCTTCATCAGGACGTAGAGGAGCTGACTTATAACTTACAGGACCAGCCGGTGAAGTGGCAGGATGGAATGGGCGGCCAGACGGAATATGCCTATACTCTGGATGAGCAGATCCGGGAGATTCGGAGGGGATACGGCGGGAAGCAGCAGATTCTTCAACGTTATGAATATAACGCCAGAGGCCAGATCATTGGGATTACCGACGGGGTTGGTGTGAAGGTTGATTATGATGTGGATAGTTGGGGCAGGATTATTGGTGTCGGCTTCTCCGATGGCGTAAAAGAGGGTTACGAATATACCCCGTCTGGTCAGATAAGCAAAGCTACCGATGGAAACGGCAATTCTGTAACCTACCAGTATAACAGCCTTGGAAAGGTTCAGGCAAGAATTGACCAGCTAGGCGATCAG
>Ga0153946_1000704_pt1 | contig 14694 bp, 18 predicted proteins | sample TSNJ030MetaG_FD_104751 | JGI IMG/M metagenome (GOLD analysis project Ga0153946, IMG submission 104751) | Attine ant fungus gardens microbial communities from New Jersey, USA - TSNJ030 MetaG | ecosystem: Host-associated > Fungi > Mycelium > Unclassified | place: USA: New Jersey, Wharton State... | reverse complement strand
CGGCGGCGCAATCAAGGCGAGTCTGCCCGACGGAATGAACTATGTCAATTACCAGTTGCCCGGAATACTCATAATGGTTGTCGCGTACAATACGTCATACGCAGGGCTTAGAATGTTCAATGACAAACAAAAAGGGATATTCAATAGATTTAACTCAATGCCAATTAACCGTTCTTCATCATTGTGGGCGCATGTTCTCGCTTCGATTACGTCCAGCATTTTCACGCTTGTGATAACCTTCGTTGTTGCGTTGATTATGGGATTCCGCTCCGGCGCGAGTATCCTTGAATGGCTTGTGGTGGCGGCAATCCTCACATTGTTTTCGCTTACGCTGACGTGGACTGCAATTATTCCGGGGCTTGTCGCGAAATCTATAGAAGGTGCGCAATTTTACGCATTTCCGGTGATTTTCCTGCCTCTGTTCAGTTCGGCGTTCGCGCCAACAGAAACAATGCCGAAAGCGTTACGGCTTTTCGCTGAAAATCAGCCCATGACGCCGATAGTTGAATCAATCCGTGCTTTACTTAACTGCGAATCGATTGGAAACGATATATGGATTGCTCTCGCATGGTGCGTTGGGATTATGATTGTGGCGTGGTTTTTCGCTATGAGAGAGTATAAACGCCAGATATATTAAGCATTTTTTTCGTATAACTAACATTCCTCATAAAACCCCCGTATTATCGTGTTTGCGATAAGGAAGGTTTTGAGAAACCCAATAAAATCGATGGTTTTGGGCAGCGTCAGGCAGCTTATGTATGCAGGAGTACGATTTGTAGCCGTCCCCTTTTAGCTTAACGGAGCAATACTAAGACAATATAATATGATTGCTGTAGAATATTTGTATTATCTTCGGAGGTATTAAATGAGCATTGAAATGAAGCATTATCCTCAAAAACGGATATGTAAGGAATTTCATGACGTAATAGAGTTTTTGAAAATGCACGGCGCAAAAGGATACAATAAAAATTGGCATTGGGCAAGATGGGAATGGCTTTTAGGTCATCTTTCACTTGATGAATCAACATTGCCGTCAATAGGGCTGGCTTATGACAATGACAAAATTGTAGGACTTGTAACGCATGATATGAGAACACCGGCTTATATTATATTAAATCCACAGTACGATTATCTGAAATTGAAAATGACGGACTATGCTCTTGAAGAATTATCTCACGACGGTGTTTCAAGTTTATTCATCGATGAAAACGATACAGAGCTTATTTCAGTTGTCAAAGGAAAAGGATATTCACTGGCAGAAAACAGCGAATATGTTTTGGAACTTGATTGTGCGGAAAAATTAACGTACAGCTTAGATAATCAATTTTCTTTTACAGATTATTCAGATAAAAATATAATGAAATGCGTTGAAGTAATTCACAAGGGTTTTGAAAATGAAGGCGAGCCTGCAAAGCTGACGGAAGCAGATTTGCCCGAACGACCGCATTATAATCCAAAACTTACTTTATTTATCGTTGCTCCAAATGGTGATTATGCCGCCCATTGCGGTACATGGTACAATCCTGATACAGAAATATGTTATGTGGAGCCAGTAGTGACCATACCTGATTTTAGAAGATACGGTCTTGGTAAAGCGGTAGTTTACGAATGTATTAACCGCTGTATTGAAATAGGTGCTAAAAAAGCAATCGTCATATCAGACCAGCAGTTTTATTATAAAATTGGATTTGAAAAATATTCTGTATGCCATTTATGGGAAAATAAAGTACAGTGTAAAAATTAAGCATTTTCTACGTACATTAGGCTTCCGAAACATCCCCCAAAACCCCCATTTATCGCAGTTACGATAAGGAAGGTTGTTAAAGCCCAATCAAATCAAGGAGTTACGAAAATGAGCATAATATACAAAGATACAACAACTTTTGAACCAAAAGAATTGAAAGAATTATTTTTGTCTGTCGAATGGTCATCAGGCCATTATCCTGAAAAATTGGTTATTGCCATGAAAAACTCCGGCTCGGTGTTTACGGCTTGGGATAACGATAAGCTTGTAGGACTTATAAATGCTTTAGATGATGGTATCATGACCGCATATGTACATTATTTACTGGTCAATCCTGAATACCAAGGAAACGGGATTGGGAAAGAATTAGCACGATTGGTCTCAGAGAAATACAAGGATTATTTACGAATTGTGTTAATTGCATATGACAAGGAAGTTGGTTTTTATCAACATTGCGGCTTCACAGCTGGCGGAGAAAAGACACCCATGTTTATTACTTCTCTTTGGACATAGTAAGCATCTTCTGTATATACTGGGCTGCTAAAACAATTTCATGCAAAACCCCTGTATTATCACGGTTGCGATAAGGAAGGTTTTGAGAAACCAATAAAATCAACGATTTTAGGCAGTAGCAAACAGGTAATGTATGTAAAGGGTTATAATTCGCATTCGTGTTCTTTTTCTTGACGGTTTGACAGTCAACCAACACAATATGATTACTGCGGATTATTTATAATGGACGGGGCGTGATTTTGATAGTATCTCTTATAAAGGCTGGAATGCCAGATTGTAAAACAATACATGGAATGCAAATACAAGCATTTGCCTCATTGCTTGAAAAGTATCAAGATTTTAATACCAATCCCGGAGCGGAAAAACTTGAAAGAATTGTTCAAAGGATGCAACAAGACTTTACCGACTATTATTTCATTCAAGTAAATAATAAAAACATTGGCGTTATTAGGATATTGCGGCTTAAAGATAATATTTGCCGCATTTCACCGATGTTTATTCTACCCGAACATCAAGGGTACGGATACGCTCAACAGGCAATTGTGCTAGCAGAGTTATTGTATCCACAAGCTACAAGCTGGACACTTGACACAATAAAACAAGAACTCAAACTTTGCCATCTATATGAAAAGATGGGATACAAGCCAACCGGCAAAGAGGAAGATATTCAAGATGGTATGACAATTATCTACTATGCAAAATAAGCAAATGATAACGATGGAATGTCCTTTACACACAGTATGAATACCGAAATTCCCATATAAAACCCCCTCATCATGCGGGCTTCCAAGTTTGTCGTTATGGACACTCGTACCATAGAAAAATCAAGTCCTGCCTAAATCAATGCGATTCAGGCAGGACTTGATTTTTTATAGTAACTATTGCATGAACCCTGCTGCTTTTCCGCCACCTATGTTCCTTCCCTATCGGCAATTGCTTTTGTCGCCTGTACCGTGCCGTGCGGATGGTGCGGCGGGGCATACACGGTATATATTTTAAGCGGCCGATTTCCGGTGTTCACGATATTGTGCCAGGTGCCTGCCGGAACGAAAACGGCGTAACCGTCACTGACCCTGCGTTTCAAATTCAGTTGGTCTTTTGCAGACCCCATCATCACCATTCCATTTCCACTTTCGATCCGTAGGAACTGGTCGGTGTCATGATGGGTTTCCAGGCCGATTTCACCGCCCACCGGAATACTCATCAGTGTCAGCTGTAAATGAGACCCCGTCCACAATGCGGTACGATAGTTGGGGTTTCGCAGTGTTGCCTGATCGATCCTCACAACAAACGGCTTCGGCCCATAGTCACTGACAGGTACTGGTCTGTGATTCATATTTCTGTTCATCTATTCACCCCTTTCACTTCTCTATTCTATGCCGACGCGGGGTTTGTTGTGTAAAGCGAACCGCAGCTCAGCGCAGCATAAAAGCACCGCTTGACCGTTTACTTTATGGCACGGGATATGTGCCTTTCAGGGGCGCGGCTCTTACTTGATACATACCGTACGCACATCCTCTGCTTGCCCTTTTAATCCATATCACGTATAATTGATGTAATGAATTTGCATTTACGCGGTAAAGAGGTGGACCGGATGGCAGTAGACAGGCAGTATCTATCCGATGTGGAAGAAATTCTCTCCCATCGCTATGACAACGGGGCGGATTATTGGACAACCCCTGACAAAAGGCTGATAAAGGGATCGCCGTTTTCAGCATATTTTAGTGCCTACATGCTTCTGGAACTGGGCGTGGAACCAACAGACCCCATCTTAAAAGAGGTCGCTGCTCTATTTTTCAGTGTTTGGAGAGAAAACGGACGTTTCAAGCTCTATCCAAACGGCGGCATTCTCCCATGCCATACGGCTCTTGCGGCCTTTCTGCTTTGCAGCATGGGATATCAATCAGATGAAAGAATCCAAAAGTCCTTTCAGTATTTTCTGGATACTCCCTACATCGACGGCGGCTGGCGCTGTAATAAGTTTTCTTTTGGACGCGGGCCGGAGACGGAATATTCCAACCCCTTCCCCACACTGGCAATATTAGATACCTTCCGGTTCAGCGATCTTCTCAATCGGGAACCGGCCCTTGACAAGGCAGTCGAATTCCTGCTGCTGCACTGGGTTATCCGGAAACCCATAGGACCTTGCCACTACGGTATTGGCACTCTGTTTATGCAGCTTGAATATCCTTTTCGGGAGTACAGCCTGTTTCAGTATGTATATACCCTGTCATTTTATGACCGCGCAAAGAACGACAGGCGTTATCTTGAGGCCTTTGAAGCGTTGCAGTCGAAGCTGGTGGACGGAAAAATCGTTGTCGAGCGCGTTGTCCCAAAGCTCGCAAAACTGAGCTTCTGCAAAAAAGGGCAACCGAGTGAGCTTGCGACGAAACGCTACCATGAAATCCTGAGGAATCTTGGCAAAAAGCCTTAAGGGAAAATAGCGGAGCAACTGAAAAGCGGGTACCGTTATGCTTCTTAAAGCATGTTCGGTACCCGCCTTATGTTCATGAAGTTAACCGACAATGATCTCTCCGTCGACGGTTCCGGGAAGTCCCGCCGCATTGGCCTCATCGGTATCCACATGCATGGCAAGCGCATAAGAGGGGCTTACCCTGCAGACAACATCGCCAAAAATCAATCCGCGGTTGTTATAATCAACCTTAACGGACACGATCTGCCTATCCTCTACTCCGGCTTCCTTCGCATCGTCCGGATGCAGGTGAACATGCCTTTTGGCGACTATGACGCCCTTGTCAAGCTGTACCTCACCGGCGGGGCCCTTTATGGTAAGCCCCGGGCTGCCTTCCAAATCGCCAGATTCACGAATAGGAGCGGAAATACCGAGCTTTCTCAAGTCGGTCAAGGAAACCTCTACCTGTGTTTCCGGACGCGTTGGGCCCAAAACCGACATTTTCATTGCGCCTTTCGGACCGATCACTTCAATCTTTTCTTCGCAGGCAAACTGGCCGGGCTGGGATAAATCCTTCTTATTGGTCAGTGTGGCGTCTTTACCAAAAAGTATTTCTAAATCTTTATGAGACAAATGTGCGTGATGGGCAGAGATTTCCAACATTACTTTCATTTATACTTCCTCCTGTGTTTATTCTCCATATATTTTACTACTGAAACTGTTTTTTTTCAACCGGTTTACTTTATTTCCTTTGAATCACAAAGCGGAAGTTAATGAAAACCGGTCAGGGAAAAAAGCACGGATATATGATATGCATCTTCGCTTTCGTCCAAGCCCTATAACATATACCACCTGTTCATTTCTCCTTTTGAAACCATATTGCAAAGTGAAGCTTTATTTATCTCCCCGATCATGCTAAAATAAAACAAATAACAGCAGGAGATAAGAATATGTATGATAATTGGGATGACTTGGTCAAAAATTGTAATGACTGCCGGAAATGCGCTTTGAGCGAAACACGCACCAATGTTGTGGTCGGTGTCGGAAACCCCAAATCAAAGGTTTTGTTTGTCGGTGAAGGCCCCGGAAAAAATGAAGATCTGCAGGGAGAGCCTTTTGTCGGAAGGGCCGGTCAGCTGCTTGACAAAATGCTCGAAGCCGTTGATCTCAGCCGAAAGAAGAATATTTACATAGCGAACATTGTGAAATGCCGTCCTCCGAACAACCGTGATCCCCTCCCCGCCGAGCAAAACGCCTGCATCGATTGGCTTCGCAATCAGTTTTTGCTTATCAAACCGAAAATCATCGTTTGTCTCGGTCGTATTGCCGCCGCTAAGATGATCAAGGAGGATATCAAAATTACGAAGGAGCACGGAATCTTTTTTCAAAAAGGTGACACAAAGATGATGGGCACACTGCACCCGGCGGCACTGCTGCGTAACCCGGGGCAGAAGCCCGATGCTTTCAAAGATTTTCTACTGCTACGGGAAAAAATAGATGAGCTGGGCTGCGATGCCACTTTAGGCGAATAAGTTTTATCCGTACCGCTTTTGCCGCTTTATCCAAGAAAAAACCGCCGTGCAGTTCATGCATCACGATGAAGCACAGCGGTACTTTCTTTTATTCCGAAGGCGGCTAATCCTGCTTGGCTTCAAGCGCCTTCTTTTTTCGGCTGTAGAGCATCTGATCAACAACCACCATGACAGCGCCGCCGATTACCACCAGGTAATACGTAAAGAAGCGCCATACCATTACGCCGGCAAATAAATCGTCGTTGGTAAAATATTGGCGAAACAATGTGGAAAAACCCAGCTCCTGCGCACCGGATGCACCGGGCATCGGCATAAAGGATACGGTAACCTGTAAAATGGACTGCACGGCAAAAATCTCGAAATAATTGACCCCTCTGTAGCCAAAGGACAGAAAGATATAATAAATCACACTCATCTGTGCAAAAAACTGCGGAACGGAAAGCAGCATACATAGAATGATCGTTTTTTTCTTTTCTTTAAAGTTGTCGGTAAAACTGCCGAAATCATTTTCGAATTTATCAATGGACTTCATCAAACGGGTACGTTTGCGAAGAAAACCGAGCTTACCTACAAACCATTTAGCGGCACGGATAATAGCATTCAAAATCGGTTTGTGGAAAAGAGAGGGAAAAAAGAGAACAGAGGCCCCATTGACGATCAGTCCCAGAATGATCAGCGGGATCATAGCTGGCACGACTTCCTTCAGATTATCATACATAAAGATGAAGGAAACAATTGAGCAGAATTCAAAGGCGACCTGAAAGGTGAAAAACTTCATGATAAGCACAGCCGTTGAACTTCCCGCCGGGATTTTGTCGCGGCAAAGATAAGCTGACTGCGCCGGCTGACCGCCGGTGGCGCTGGGCGTAATAGCAGAATAGTAAAGTCCGATGATTGCCAGCTTGAAACTCTTTGCATGCGACAAAATGACATTCTGGCTTTTCATCATAATGCGCATGATCTCCGATTCAAATAAAAAATAGAGAAACAGCAATGCTAAAGCCAGTGCGATATACGCTAGATTGAGCGAGGACAAGGTTTTAAATACATTTTTAAACTGATCGTTGTAAACACCAAAAATGACAATGGCAACAATCGTAGCGCCTATATAAATCCAGCTCCAGGGTATTTTTCTTTTTTTCTTTTTTTTGTTGTCAACGGCGGAGCTCTCCTCCTGCTTTTCCGCGGCTGACAACAGCTTCTCTTCCTTAAGCATCATTTCTCCAATTTCACTTCTTCATTTCGTATATTTTACGCAAGCCTTCCAGCACCAGGTTGGGATCAATGGTGATATCCCTTTTGCAGTTCTTTATGATGCCGCCGGCTAATCCCCCTGTCGCAACGGTCTTGCAGGGATAACCAAGCTCCTTTTCAAAACGCTCACAGAGTCCGTCAATCATGCAGGCCGCGCCATAAATCACACCGGACTGAATGCAGGTGATCGTGGAATTTCCTATGACATTCTTCGGCGTTTCCAGCCGTACGGCGGAAAGAAGCGCCGCCTTGTTCACAAGGGCATCCAGAGAAACACCCACGCCGGGAATGATACAGCCGCCGATCATCCGCCCGTCTTTATCGTTGACAAGCACTTTTGTGGCGGTTCCCATATCTATTATGATACAGGGCGTCTCGTAAAATTCCTTTGCGGCGACGCAATCGGCAATCAAGTCCGCCCCGCTCTCTTCCGGATGACGAATGGCGATTTCAAAATCATCCTTGATCAGCTCATAATCCAGAATCATGGCGTCCACACCGAACAGCTTTTTGACCGCCAGATTAATGTATTCCGTCATTTTCGGCACAACTGAACTGATGATAGCGCCGTCGATAATATCCGTGCTGACATTGTAAATATGAAAAGCATCGCGTATTGCGATGGCGTATTGGTCTTCCTTGCGGGACGTATCGGTGGCCATACGCGAAACAAAATACAGCATATCTCCATCATAGGCCCCGAACTTTATATTGGTATTGCCGATATCAATGGTAAGCAGCAACGGCCACACTTCCTTTACACGGGAATTCACGAACCATATAAGTATACCACAATATTTTAACGAGACAAGCATAGTCATAAAACTTTTACAGTTATAATCGCAAGAATCAGGGTTACAAGGTCTCCCGCCAGGGAAACCGGAATAGTATAATAGAGCTTTTTACATTTTGTGGCGCCGAAATAAACCGCGACCGCATAAAAGGTGGTTTCTGTTGCCGATGAAAGCACCGACGCGATTTTTCCCGTTTCACTATCCGGTCCAAAAGCCTCCAGCAGCGACATGGTATAAGCCGAGGCTCCGCTGCCTGAAACCGGGCGCAGCAAGGCAAGCGGAGCAATTTCAGGGGATATCCCCAAAATCTCCGCCAGCGGTCCGATCAGGCTGCACAGCATATCCAAAAGACCGGAAGCCCGCAGCATTGTGACAGCCATGATCAACCCGATCAGGGTCGGCAGCACCTTAAGCGACGCGGCGACGCCTTCCTTTGCGCCGCTGATAAAGGCATCGAAAACCTCGACGCCTTTGAAATAACCGTATATCAGGATAAGGCCGATGACGACAGGCAATACCGAGGCCCCTATCTTTTCCATGAGTGCCGCCTTTCCTGCAGCTTACAAAGCAGCACGCATACGATAAGCGACAGGCAGGAGGTGATCCAGATCTGCGGTAAAATTGAAAAAGGCGCGGTGCTGCCAAAGCTGCTGCGGATAGCCGCCATATTTATGGGCAGCAGTTGTATGGACGCCGTGTTGATCACGACAAAAAGAATCATCCCCTTTGTGGGTTTATCCGTAGGATTGCGTTCATCCATCGCCTTCATGGCGGACAGTCCCAAGGGAGTGGCCGCATTTCCGATACCAAGGAAATTCGCTGAAATATTCATGCAGATTTTCCCTTTGATGTCTTCATCCTCCTTATATTCCGGAAACAGCCAATTGATCACAGGCGACAGCAGCTTTGCAAGCAGCCGTGTCAGCCCGCTTTTTTCGGCTATCTTTAAAAAACCCAGCCAGGCGCACATGCTGCCGAGGGTAAAAATCGTAAGTTCCACCGCGTCTGCCGCCCCTCCCATCACCGCGTCTGAGAGTGCGGGAAGGCCGCCGGTGAGCGCCGCATATAAAATACTGGCGACTATGATAAAAAACCATATGTAATTGAGCATGCCGTGCCTCTTTCCCTAAAACGCGAAAGGCGTTTTACAGTAATTTACATGATATGAACGGGCCTTCAAAATTCTTTCCCGCCGCAAACGGGGAGGAATTTTTAAGTGTGCATTGAAAAGCCTCTTTTTCATCCAATGGATTGACTTTATCCGGTAAAAAGTTTATCGTAAGAAGAGAAAAATTTGTAAAGGAGTTTAGCGTGAAAAATAAACGAAAGGAAGCGGTGCGGGCGCTAAGGGCTGTTTTTCAGCAGATTTTTGTGCGGAAAGTATCGCAGTGCGGTTTATCATGATTTTTGGAGACAAAATACTGAATTACTGGGATAGCATCCTTGAGGATTTGAAGGAGATCATCGCAATCCCCTCGGTCTCTTCCGGCCCTAAGGGTATTTACCCCTTTGGAGAGGATGCCGCAAGCGCTGTGGATTGTGTGATGGCGATGGCCGGCAAATATGGACTGAAGGCGAAAAATGTGGATTATTACGCGATGCATGCCGAAATCGGCGAGGGCGACGGCAACGCGGTCGTCATGGCTCATATCGACGTGGTTCCCGCCGGCGAGGGCTGGGATATGGACCCATATACCTGTGTGATAAAAGACGGCAAGGCCTATGGCCGGGGCGTTCTCGACGACAAGGGCGCCGCCATTGTCGCACTCCACTGCCTTCGTGCTTTACAGGATGAGGGTGTCAGGGGCAAACGAAAGCTGCGCGTGATTCTGGGTTCCAGCGAGGAAACCGGTATGATAGATATGGAACACTATTTCCAAAGTGAACAAAAACCCGATATGGGCTTTACGCCGGACGGCGAATACGGCGTTTGCAATTGTGAAAAAGGAATTCTCACCTATACCGCCTCGGGTAAAAATGACAGCCGCATGGTCAGGAGCTTCCAGTCCGGAACCGTGCCTAACGCCGTGCCGGACAAGGCAAAATGCGAGCTTGCTTTGAGCGAAGAGGAATACGGCAGGCTTATAACATTTGCAAAAACCGCCGAAAGCAAATATAAAATCGAAAAAACAAATGACGGCGCTTCTGTGCTGGCCCTCGGTAGGGCAAGCCACGCCGCCATGCCGGAAACCGGCGTCAACGCGGCGTCTTATCTCGTCAAGCTTTTGGGCGACTGCTTTGGCGAAACTGCGCTCGGCAGTTTTTACGGCTATCTGTATCAAAAAATCAACGTCACTCATGACGGCTCCCGCATCGGCGTTGCCATGAGCGATGAAGAGAGCGGAGCGCTCACCTTCAACCTCGGCATTGTGAACGCGGACGAAAATGATTGCTCCCTTACAGTCAATATCCGTTATCCGGCCACGAAGGATGGCGGCACGATTTCAAGGAAGCTCCAGGAAGAGACAGAAGCCTCCGCCCTCGCCTATACTCTGCTTTCCGATTCAAAGCCACTTTATGTACCGCGTGACAGCCAGCTTGTAAAGCTGCTCAGCAGCGCGTATGAAGCGGTCACCGGCGACAAGTGTGATATCTATTCTATGGGCGGCGGCACCTATGCGCGGGAAATGTTCGGCAAAGGAGTTGCGTTTGGTCCAACCTTTCCCACGCACCCGGACGGCACGGCCCACACTGCCAACGAGTTTATTTACCTTGACAACCTGAAGCAGCACGCCAGGATCTGCCTGGAAGCTATGTACCGCATGTATACGGCGGACTGAAGGAGGGAATGCTTTTGGTAACACTGGAAAATATTCTTGCGAATAAGGATATTCATGCCTATATCGAAACCGGAAACAACAATCTCAGCGCCATCGGCTTTACCGAGCACGGGTTTGCCCATGCGAAGCGAAGCAGCAACTATGCGCGCAACATTCTCACCACTCTGGGCTATCCGCAACGCACCTGCGAGCTGGCAGCCATCGCGGGATATATGCACGACATCGGCAACGTCATCAACCGCGCCGACCATGCCCACAGCGGCGCCTTGATGGCGTTTACCATTTTAGGCAGACTCGGTATGCCACCGGAGGAAATCGCCCTGATTTGCGCCGCCATCGGCCACCATGACGAAAAAACTGCCCACCCCGTCAACGAACTGGCCGCCGCGTTGATTTTGTCCGACAAAACCGATGTTCGCCGGACCCGCGTGCGCAAAGACGCCGTCATCGACATCGATATCCATGACCGTGTCAATTTCGCCGTGGAAAAGGCAAAGCTTTCTATTGAACCGGAAAACGCGGTTTGTATATTTAATATTACCATCGACACGGAAATATGCCCTGTTATGGAGTATTTCGAGATATTCCTTGACCGTATGGTGCTTTGCCGCAAAGCGGCGGCATTTCTGGAACTGCAGTTTGAGCTCATCATCAATGACATACGGTTACTGTAAATCCGGCAATATCGTTTTTCCATAAACGGCCATTGAACCGGTCGAATGCAGCCGGTTTAATGGCCGTCAACACTTACCAAAAAGGAGCCCCCTTTTCTTATGCTCACCCGCTCTCATGTTGAAGCCTATCGCGGCCCTGCCCTGGAACGGGGCGACAGCTATGTATACCTTGTCCCGCATCCGCTGCTGCTGCCTTATATCCCCTGCTACACCCTTACCTGTCCGGTGGCAAGCGGTATGACGCCGGACTATACGATACTGCCGTCGGCCAGCACCACCATGATATTTTCCATCGGTGAAAACCGTATTGACGCCAATATTCGCGGGGTCAATACCGTGGCTTGCGTGGTGGGCGGACATGCACGGCGGTATAAAATGCTGCTGCTCATTGAATTCCATCCCGGAGCCCTCAGCCCGTTTTTAAAGCTGCCCCTCGGAGAATTCGCCAACACATCCGCCGACCTTAAAAATATGGACCGGCAGCTTCAGTCACAGATTGAGCAGGCGATTCTCTCCGCCAATTCCGTTACTGCCTTTCAAAAACAACTGGATGAAATCCTCCTGCGCGGCTTATATTGGCCGGAACGCAATCCTCAGTTTCTTGAAGCAATAGAATGTATCCGGCGCAGTCGCGGTGTTATAAACGGCTCCAGGCTTTCACAGGAGGTTCACTACAGTGAGCGCCATCTCAGGCGCTTGTTTCAGGAGTATCTGGGGACCGGGGTAAAAACCTTTTCCCGAATTGTACGGGTCAACCACGCTGTTTCTCTGCTCTGCCGCAGCCGGGTCCCTCTTGAAATCGCAGCCGGGCTCACCGGGTATTATGATCCTTCTCACATGATCCGGGACTTCCGGGAATGCTGCGGTATCACCCCACAGGAGTATCTGAAAAAAATGTCCGTTTTTTACAGCGACAATTACAAACTATAGGGTATACTGGCCGTGATGGATAAATAAATTGCAGAAAAATCTGCAGGGATTAAAGATTGGAGGACATAATTATGCTCATACCCTATCTGCACTTTCGCGGGAACTGTGAAGAGGCGTTTGAATTTTATGCATCCGTGTTCGGCGGCAAAGTGGAAGGTATCTCCCGCTTTTCAGCAGAGACCGGTACACCTGAACTGATCGGCAAGGTCATGCACGGCACGGTATCACTTGGCGACGGCAAAGGCTTTCTCAGCGGCTCGGACCAGGAAGAGCCTGTGAGCGATACGGGCTCTATGGAGCTTCTGTTCCATTGTGAGAACGCCGAAGAAGCGCGGCTGATCCTATCCAAATTTATGGAGAATGGAAAACTGCACCACGACTTTTCTCCTCATCCGCCGCCCGATGATGCCGGTATGGGAGCCATCGTCACAGACCAGTTCGGTTATATCTGGATTTTTTCCGCTCCCAATGACCAATCGGTTTAAAGGACAAGCTTATGGACAGGGAATACTTCGTAAAAGAAAATGTCTGGATTTACTATACGCCGGATATGGATCAAACACTCCGGTGGTTCGAACAGGTTCTTGGCTGGAATGGAAAAATATTTGACAGGGATGATCAAGGCAGAGGTACCTATGGATTTGTATCTGATATACCATCCGAATTGATAATATCGGGCGCTGTTCCCTTTAAAGGGGTCCATCTCTGGCAGGGAGAATCTATAAAGCAGACGGTGGCACTGATACAGGTAAGCAATGTCGATGCTTTATATCATTTTGTGACAAAAAATGGTTGGAAGCAAATTGGAGAAATCTATAAAACAGGTGCAAGTCCTAAAACATGCAATGTTAAAACAATTGACGGAAGCATCTTATCCTTTTTTGAATAGCGACGATCCGTACATCACAGCTTTAATTTATTCATAAGTGCGCGCGACATCAAAAAAACCTATTTATAGAATTTCAATAGAGGCATAGAAAAAAGCGGTAAAAGCATATGCGAAAAAGATAAGGAAGTAAGAGCACGCGCCGCGGCGCGTGCTCTTACTTCCTTTAAATTAAAGTTTTCACTAACTTGCTTCGGTGGTGTCGGTTCATACGGTCTATTCAATAATGCACAGCTTCTTTTGAAGCCTTTCTGATCTCAACGGAGCAAGTTCATAAACCTTATCGGCCATTTGTGCTACCTCTGGGAAGTGGCTTACAATGATAATACATTTATTTTCGTTTTAGATAGATTATCAAATATATCCATGATTTCCTGCTGCGTGGTCAAATCCGGATTCCCGGTAGGCGCGTCCGCCAAAATAATATCGGGATCGTAAGAAAGCGCTCTGGCAATAGCGACTCTTTGCTGCTCACCACCGGAAAGCTTTAATATGCGGCATTTGGCAAGTGTTTCATCCAGTTTCACTTTTTCCAGTAATTCCAAGGCTAATTGACGCTTATTTGGAATCTTTTTACCGGACGCTTTCATGGACAAATCGATATTTTCTACGGCGGTAAGATGTGAAAGCAAATTAAGGTCGCTCCGGTATAGAGGCGGGACCCTTACGAACGAAAATATTCGGTAGAATCTATTGTAAACGGGATTCTTCTACGCTGAAGAAATGGCCTCACCCGGCAGCAAGGAAGGGACATTTCTCGATATCTGCCGAAAAGTAGCCAATAATTGCATGTCCGCATATGATGATAATGGTGAACCACCTATTTGAATAGAAGGAGTTTCAATTCATGAACATTTACAAGATGTCAGATGACTGCAATAACAACCGTTGCTGCTGTCCCTGCCCGACGTTTTGTCCTGTTCCCGGTCCGAGAGGCCCTATAGGCCCCACCGGAGCGTTTATATTAGGAAAACAAACTGCCTGTAAAAATGCGGTTGCATTAACCCGCGTCCGAATGGGGATTAAGCCTGATGTATTGAGCTAGTCGTCGGTACTCATTAGCAAACTTCAACTTGACATTGATATTGCCGTTTTCGTGTACCTTGATTTGCTCTACAAGCTCAATCAAAACCTCTCTTGTCAGTTTGTCGATGTTTTCATGTTTCCTAAAGGT
>Ga0153946_1000703_pt1 | contig 14695 bp, 15 predicted proteins | sample TSNJ030MetaG_FD_104751 | JGI IMG/M metagenome (GOLD analysis project Ga0153946, IMG submission 104751) | Attine ant fungus gardens microbial communities from New Jersey, USA - TSNJ030 MetaG | ecosystem: Host-associated > Fungi > Mycelium > Unclassified | place: USA: New Jersey, Wharton State... | reverse complement strand
TGATAACCTTACCCTGTGGACTTCGGATATGCAGGAGGCTGCTGACAAGGATGAGGGTGGTGAAGTGAACCCGGAAGAGTAGATTTGTTTTCTTTACATGCTATTAGCGACAGGTAGTCGCATTTTTCATTTTGTAATGCATTTCATGTCGTTATTGCACAGTCACCACTTAGTTTGTTTCGGTTGTCATGGTTAATGTCTTGTGAACTGTGTCCATGTTATTGAGAATGTTGTTAGATGATTAACGTGGTGGCGCGTCTGATGTCAACAATTCACTTCATTCTTTAACTGCTGCATGTGAGGCAGGCAGGCATGTTTTCTTGTATGAGACTGTTGGCATGTTTTGCTGTAGTGGTTGTTCCACTTCTTCTATTGGCCAACAATGGCCTTACTGATACACTCTCGCCGCAAGGTTGTAGAATGTCCTATATGTCTCCGTCATACGTCCTCATGGACGGGTTCAATGCATCCTGGACTCGCTTGTCTACAAGATACAGTTTGTGGCTGTACAGAGAAGTCGGCTGGGATTCTCAGGTCAGGTCGTCTGGGTATCCTTTTCAGTGTATTTCTCAACCCATTCCTAGGTTCCCAATGGACGCCCTGTCTTGTTTATTCCTGGAAATGCCGGCTCTTCCCATCAAGTTCGGTCAATAGCATCGTCTGCTGCTAGGCAGTTTTACTCCTCACAGGGACATGCCTCGATGAATTCAATTTCCAGAGGAATCAGCGTTCTGGACTTTTACGCAGGTGAGCCAATCATGATATTCCCAATGTCTCTAGCTCAGTCAAGTCGAAATTAAGTCGAGTTCAACGAGGATCTGTCCGCTTTCCATGGAACGACGTTACAGTCTCAGATCAGATACACATCCACGGCAGTTGACTACATCTTATCGCATTATCCGCCCAACACTCCACTTATGATTCTAGGTCACTCAATGGGTGGCATCGTCGGAACAGCTTTATTGCCATCTGGCCGGATCTCTGCCATCATCACCATGTCGACTCCTCACACCCTTCCTCCGGCCCGATTTGACTCGAGGATTGATGACATTTACGCAGAGGTTCGCCACAGTCTCAAGAACGATACCACTCCCATCCTATCACTCTGTGGTGGGGCAACCGATATGATGATACCTTCTGAATCGTGCGTATTGCCCTCTCCTAACGAGGCAACATATCGGAGAACTGTCTTTACTTCTGCATTGGAAGGCGCTTGGACTGGAGTAGGTCACAGAGAAATAGTCTGGTGTCATCAAGTTCGTTGGCAGATAGCCCGAGCCCTTTTGGAACTCACTTCCCGAGGTGACCGGGCGAGTAGAGAGGAATCATTGGATACCTGGTTTCGTGATGGCCACAAACTACCGCCTGGGATCTCGCTGGACTTGACGAGTTCCTCGAGCTTCGAGGTCTCTGATATTTCATACGAAATTGTCCCTCAAAACATGCAATTCATACGAAAGCCCGCCGGATATCGGCTTTATCTACTTCCTATACCTCAAACATCAGATGGACATTCAACAACAAAACTGCGCATCCTGGTCGGGAAGGGTTCCATTGTCCTTCCCCCTCCTCAGGTCCAACCCATCCTCCAGGTTTCAGTTTCAACATGTGCAGAGGGACAAAAGATCTCGGAAACCTTTAATTGTACACCTCAAATTCCCGTCACCTTCAAATTGATACCACAACCAATTCCAGGACAACTATTTCCTCGTCCGCGTCTTCAATCAGATCCTACCTCTGGCGGAACCGACGAATCCGACGGGGTCGTTTTATACGAAGCAGAAGTCACACGACAACACGGGAAATGGGTCGGTATCCAAGTTGCAAATGGCAATGGTGAAAGTTGGATAGTTGCGGAATTCAATCACAAACAGACAACTACTAGTAGAATCTCGACATTGTGTACGTCTATTGGACTAGATTCAACTCGACAGGGTTTAATCGAATCGGGTGCCTATTACAGCACTTCTTTTTCAGAGCACGCTAGTAGAAATTGAACCTAAGGACTCTTTGCGTCTTGACGTGTGGTTTCCGCGTCTTATATCCAATGCTCTGATTGTGTATCGCCTAACCCCACAACTTGAGGTTCCAGGCAGTTGTTCAGGTGAGACCTCCAGGTGAGGTCATTTGACCCGTCAACATGTCCTGATTGATCAACAGATTCTCTCCTGGCACCACTCTTAACATACACTTCTAATGAGGTAGAAACACACTATCATTCCTTGGTTTCGGCGGACAGTCGACCTATATTGTTGCATACTCACTTCCCCGCGCCATATCATGATCACCTCAGCGGTGACGGGAAGGGTGTGCATTTGACTATATATTCTTCTGGAACGGCAAGCTGTATCAGTGGTCTCAAAGGATTAGAAATATCCATTGACTGGTATGCGACATTGGGACGATGTGCTTCACGATATTTGACGACCACTATTGCCTGGGCTGCTGGTGTTTCATCCCTGACTCTATTCTTAGGACTAGGAAAATATGATCGAGGCGGTGCGTTATGCATGTTGAGCTCTCAACTCCTGATGAACTTCTGTTTGATTCGGTCTTTCATAGCGCCAATGCCGTCTCTTGATCAATCAATGCGACGTTATAGTCAACTTTTGTGGCGTTCTTTCCTTCCCATGTCTTTGTTGGCTTCTTTCATGCCTTGGCCGACGAAACTATATTTGGGGCTCGGCATTGCCGGCCCGTTCGCACCCCTGGCCCCACTGATCCTGCTTACCGCTTCGGGTTTAGTCATCGCGATATGGTGGATCTTGATAGGGTTCAAGTGGCTCCTGCGACCAGTTGGGAGAGTTTTTGTAGCAAGGTGGAGTGTGTGCCGATTTCATAGCCGGATTAATTCTGAAGATTTTGGAATTCACAGGAATCACGAGGGCTTGCGTATTGGACGGTCCACTGCCTTCTCCACGGGCATCATCATTGTAGTGATATTTTTGCTCGTTCCCTGGCAGGTGGCTTATTTGGGGTGCTGGATATACCAGTTGATGTCCTGCGCAGTGTCCAGCCCTGAGGTTATTGGCCGAAGAACTGTGGATGAGTATCCTCTTTCCGATCGCAGTAGCGATGACACAATCATTTGCGATTCTCGAACAAATGAGCAGGTACAGGACAAAACTTCGGTTCGGCTAGACAACTATCACCTTAGTTGTCATGTTCTTCTACTCATGACTTGGTTGCTGCCTCTCGCGGCGCCGGTGCTAGCGGTTTGGGTTAGAACCACAATCACCGCCGGCTTGACCTCTCCCTTTGATGGAGATCATTTTTTCTTGAGTGTAGCACCGTTTCTGGTACTTGTGGATTTTTCATCGCGGACAGATACACCTATCCTTGTGCGTCATAGGTGCGTCATGTACGACATTTGAAATCAAAAATCACTTCGCTCAGTATATATAGGTTTGAGGATCGCATATCCACACGATGGGCGCTTATTTATGTGCCCATTACCTCCTTTTTTCTGGGGGGTACATGTCCCTATCGAGTGTTTGATGCTGGGAAAATATCTATTGGACTTTTAGTTGCAGTGAGGATTGGACGTCGCTACTGGGGAGGTTCTTCTTGGGGACGGCCATGGAGGAGTTCGTAAACTTATCCATTCTCCGCTTAGGTTTCACTTATGTTTATCTCTATGCATTACTTCTTCGTGAGATCCACTGCCGCTTGGTCCGTGCATAGTTTGTCTTGGAATTTCTTGTCACACATTTCATCAACCCTTGATGTGCAAGAAACTCTGATTAAATTCAATGTCCCCTTGTCAGGTATGCTCGGAGCATCTAACCTGAGACTAACAAAACTTCCAGTCAATAGTATAACTCCACGACAAGTCCAAAGAGTTACTTCTATTGTCTCTGGATCATGTTCAGAAATCAATTGTTTGGTGACCCTCAAAAGCACATGAGGATGGAGATTCAGAGGCTGTTTCTACTTGATCCCAGTACCCATTGCCATCTTTGCACCGTGTGTACCTCGTGTATCATACGGGGTTTTTAAAGATTAGAGGGGTCTGAAAATTTGCCTTGAGTCGCACTGAAAGTCATCTCTCGGCATCCACCATGGTCAATGGAGATGTAGGGTGTTGGTGACCACAAGAATCTGACTAGAATTTATCATTGACACTGATACTAGTTGTTGAAGGTATGGTCGCGAGTTCGTCTACCATGGGAAATGTGATTACCATTTATGGTCGCCATCCGCATGGCGATGTTGGCACATTAAGTGTGACTTGCTTCTCCTAAAATATCCATGGGTCATAGGGGTCCACCTGAGGGATCAGCCAAAAAATCATCTGGCAGCATTCCAAAGAAGATTTTATTCTCGTTGGCATGGATCTGTGTCTGATCTATCTCATATGTCAACAATTATCTCTCTTCAAGGCTTTTCGGTCTCAAGGAACAAGCGGATCCTTGTGATCTATATAAATGGAACTTACCCACGCGGAAGCACCTCGAGTAACATAACCCTGGCTTAGTTTAAACTCCGCCACTTACTCTCTTGATACTCTCTGCCTCAGAACGCCTGGAATTGGTGCTTAGTCTGCTCAAAAAAATAACATCTGCATTCATCGACATGCAAGGCAGTGCCTCTGCCTCTTCTCCTAGAGGAACTCCCTCTCGGAGGGGAAAGTCGCCTCGTTTTTCCTCCGATAGTTCCTCACATGCTAGTACAAGCCATCTGGGCCATTATCCTGCCAACTCCGCCACAGTGTTTGCTTCCTCACTCGATATTCGCGTTGAGGGTGCAGTTCCAATTAAAGATGACACCTCCGAAGATACAACGTTCCAGCCTTCCCGGCTTGCTGCTGCCTCTGATCCCGACAAGCGTGCTCCTCGGAAATCAAAGATGGACGCCCTGGCCGCCCTGAATAATCAGACACGGGCGTCTTCTGCAACCCCAGATGACGATGAGTCTACTACCAATTTAACTGCTGGATATCGCAGTGCTCCTGCTATTCCTGTTTCTCCAACTTTGAATATGACCTCCGTCAAAACTTCCACCTCTTGCCACCAAAGGAGCGTCCGGCCACCCCATCGTCCTTTTGGCCTCAAGGACTGCCCAGAATACTATCCTACTGCTGAACAGTTCACTGATCCCATGGAATATATCAAGTCAATAGCTGATGAAGCAAAGGAATATGGGATTTGTAAAATTGTGCCACCATCGGATTGGAAGATGCCATTTGTGACAGACACGGAAGTATGTAACAAAACATTTTATTAGCAACATCCCATTTAATCATCCCACGTTGATAGAATTTCCGCTTCAAGACCCGCCTGCAGCGTCTGAATTCAATCGAGGCATCTTCTCGGGCAAAATTAAATTTTCTAGAGCAACTGTATCAATACCATCAACAACAAGGGAATCCCCGCATTTCTGTACCCACTATAAATCACAAGCCCCTAGATCTGTGGCTCCTCCGAAAAGAGGTCAACAAGTTGGGTGGCTATGAGGCCGTATGTGTACTCTTGTGTATGCAATGCGATCAAAAAGGAACTAAATCCCACGTTTTCAGGTCACCACGAACCGAAAATGGTCCGACTTGGGAAGGATGCTTGGGTATCGAGGGATACCTGGGCTTTCAACCCAAATCAAGAATTCATATGCCCGTGTCATCCTCCCTTATGAACAATTTTGCGAAAGAAACAAAGTTTCACCGACGATGCCTCCGATCAATCCACGTGATACCAATGTCAAAGTTGAAGGTAAGTAATATTCAAGTAGTGCAGCGATATTTCTGAAGCTCATACCTATGATAGGTGATGCAAGTGTACCTTCAAGTCCACTGACTGCTACTTCGAGCCCGCTTTCTGAGCCTCCAGATGAGTCGGAAAATAGGGACACAAATAAGTCTGTTTCAAAGACCCGCCGTGCTACAAGAGCAAGTCTAACAGAAAATCCCAGCGGTGATTTTGACTCAAGAAATCTTGTGGATGAAAAAGCTCACTACTTCTTTTAGCTAAAAAACCACCTGTTCTTTCTCAACCTGTTGTACCACCACCTGTTTTCTATGATAAAAGTGGTGCCGCGAAAGGAACCTCAGAGGTAAGTAGCATCTTGTAGTAACAATAACATGCTTGTGATACCGGCATATAGCAAAGTTGTGAGATATGCCATAAGGCAAATCGTGCTGATAAGATGTTGCTTTGTGATGAGTGTGACTGTGGTACGCTTGTCTACTTTTCTGTTTGCGCTGGTCTTATGGGTGCTCATGTCCTTAAGGTTTTCACATGGACTGTCTAGATCCACCTATCGCGACTGTCCCTGCCGACAACTGGTTTTGCTATAATTGCCTGTCTTCCAGTGGCGGTGATTTTGGTTTCGATGAAGGCGAAGAGCACACTCTATCCAGTTTTCAAGCTCGGGATCTCGAGTTCAGGCGCATTTGGTTTGGAAAATACCTCGCCGGTCCTGAAAAGCAAAGGGACCTCCCGAAGTACATGTGTAATGAAATTGATGGGGTCAAGTATAATGAGTACGATGTAGAAGAAGAATTCTGGCGTCTAGTTCAGTCTCAGCAAGAGACGGTTGAAATTGAATACGGGGCTGATATACACTCTGCCACACACGGGAGGTTAGTTCGGGCAGCGTTCGCGATCTTGTGATCCTATTCATCTTTGTTAGTGCTATGCCTACTCTCGAAACACATCCTCTTGAGCCATACTCGAGTCATCCATGGAATCTCAACAACATTCCGATTTTGTCGGAGTCTTTGCTTCGCTACATCAAGTCGGAGATTTCTGGGATGACTGTGCCTTGGACATATGTCGGGATGGTGTTTTCTACTTTTTGTTGGCATAACGAGGTAAACTCAAGCTTGCCCGTGACATACTCTGGGGCTTACTGGTTGTTGTGTAGGACCATTACACCTACAGCATCAATTATAGTGGGTTTCTTTGGTATTTGGTAATTGCAAACACGATTTCTGATGTTATCCTAGTGCATTGGGGAGAGACCAAGACCTGGTATGGTATTCCTGGTCAAGATGCTGAATTATTCGAAGCAGCTATTAAAGGCGAGGCTCCTGACTTGTTCCAAGTGCAGCCCGATCTACTGTTTCAGCTGGTCACTCTCATGAATCCTAGCCGGTTGATTGAAGCCGGCGTTCGTGTCTATGCTTGCAACCAAAGGGCTGGAGAATTTGTCATAACCTTCCCCAAAGCTTATCATGCAGGGTTTAATCATGGTGTTCGTTCTAGACTCATGTCTAATTCTGTTCACTCACAATGTTTTTTCCAGCTGAACTTCAATGAAGCGGTCAATTTTGCCTTGCCAGATTGGCTTCCTTTCGGTCTCGCTTGTGTTGAGCGTTATCGGGAACACAGAAAGTTACCTGTGTTCTCTCATGATGAACTCGTGCTTACCATAGCACAACATTCCACAGGGATCAAGACTGCGATGTGGTAAGTTTGTTCGAATGCAACTTCCTCATAATTTATAGTCTCCTTAGGTTACGGGATAGCGTCCAGGAAGTGACGGAACGTGAACTTGCAGAGCGGAAGAAGGCTCGTGAATGTGATCTTTCCGAACACGTTTCAGACGCAGACCACCCTGAAGATCAGTACCAGTGCAAAATCTGCAAGGCATTCTGTTATCTTTCACATGCTATATGCAGTTGCGATATTGAAGTTGTCTGTGTTGACCATGTTGATCTCCTCTGCAACAAAAGTCACCTTCCGAATCATACAAGTCTTCGCAAGCGAATTGAGGATGATCATCTGCAAAAAATACTGGATAAAACCGTCCAGACAGCAGCTATCCCTAGCCAATGGAACGCAAAATTTAACCGCATCCTTGCGGAAAGTTCTCGACCACAATTACGCCAACTTCGTGCTATCCTTGCCGAGGGTGATCGTATCAATCATCCACTAGCTGGTATGCCTAATCTTCGAAAATGCGTCGCTCGAGCCAACGACTGGGTTGATTTTGCCAATCAATTCCTCATCCGTAAACAAAGTAGAAAACGTTCCCGAAAATTGCGCGGGCGGAATGATTCTGTGATTAATAGCGATGACCCAGGCGATCGACCTGATCGGAGCCTGTCAGAGTTGTACGACCACCTGAAGCAGGTCGAAAGCCTCGGATTTGACTGCGCTGAAATTGGGCACCTGCAGAGTCTTGCCACACGAGTCGAAAATATCAAAGACAGGGCAGGTAAACTTTTGAAAAGGATAGTTACTGAAGGCGAAGATGGCAAGAATTCTTATCTCAATGAATGCAATCGATTGCTGTTGGATGGTTCTTCGTTGAATGTCATGCTGGAAGAACTGAACGAGGTAGATCGAATCGTCGAAAGGGACGCATTATTGAGGGAGTTAAGCCAAAAGTTGGATGGACAGGATACGGTAGTCCCACTCCAGCAGATTCGTACTTTCTTGGGCAGAGCCAAAGCCTGTGGATTGCCGCCAGACAACGAGTACCTCAATTTACTCGAAGCACGTGAAACTGAGGGTGGTTGCTGGGAACAGAGGGCCCAGGAATTATGCAAGAAAGCTGTTAAAACCATTGCTGAGCTGGAGGTGTTTGCAGAATTAGATTCATCGGTCTCCATAGATCCCGTCCTCCAAAACCAGCTCGATGGTCATTTAGCAAAAGCCAAAGATTTCGAGAAACAGGCTTCCTCGTGGATGAAACCAGAACCTGGGGCAGCCAAACCTCACCTACAGACAGTTATCCAGCTCATTACACGAGCCCAGGCTAACTACAACATCGAGTCAGTAACCTGTCTCAAAGGAACCGCAGATGTTGCCTCGGATTTCGAGAGTCGATGCGAGAAAATTATGAAAGGGCAGCTTATTGATGAAGCTGCTGAAGATAATTTCCTCGAGTCTGTCAACCACTGGTGCGATTACGCAAAGCAGTATCTGACAATATTCTGCCTGCCTTTCTTTGATAAGGTCATAGTACAGCTCCAACATCATTTTGCTTGGGTGAGAGAGCTCCCATGGCACTGCGATCGACATGGCACTTCGCACGGCGTGCAGGTCCTCAATGATGTCATCGACTGTACGAGACCCGAAGAAGACTCGCCCCCAAACGACGAATTCCTCACATGTATTTGTAACAATGCAGTGAATCCTCCACCTCACGGTGAATCTTCTGATGCTGTGCAATGCGACCATTGTGGGGCCAGATTTCACGGTGACTGTGCTAAGAATGGTGGATCTTGTCCATTCTGTGACCACCATCATTGGAATGGCGCTATACCCAAAGAGCGAGGCTGGCACTTTTGTTTCCTACCTGCCCTATTGGCAAGGGCTCCCGAGATTAGTAGAATCTACGCAAAAGAATACAATCAACTGGAAATTATCGTGCAACGCGTTGACCGTCTCTCAGTGTCTATTGGACATTTCCTTGCCTATACATCACAGCCATCGAACCAGCGACCGGAGTACATCTCTAATGTCCGTCACTTCATGCGTAAACTTTATAAAATACAGTTTGCCGTTTCTCCCAATCCTGATGTATCTTTCGGCCTCGACCTTGCAGGACTTCACCGAATACTAGCTGGTCGACCCCTTGCCAATGGAAATGGGTTATCTTCCGGGGGACTGAACAAGCGAACTCGACGACCAAAGTTTACATTTGTGCTAGATCTTGATTCCGATTGGACCGATTCAACCCGTTGTTTCTGCCGTGGTTCACACTCCGCCCACTATCTGTTAAATAGTCCTGCTATCACCTGTGGAAGTTGTAAGCGACGTTACCATACGAATTGTGTCTTCTATCCTTCCTCTTCAAGTCCTCGGCCATATTTGTGTCCTCTTTGCTGTCTACGCAAGAATAGAAGCTATGCATTCTCAGATGTTCGAGTCCGACTAGCAGGTAGGCTTTGACCTCTCGACTGAATTAATTTGTCCGACCATTTCATTTTAGATTCATCACTGGAATCTGACGTCTATGTGAATATTCCGGAAATGGTTACTACCCATAGTAAAGAGATGATTCTTACTGAAATGCCTGGCCCAACAAAACAAACACTGTTTGTGAATCTTGTTGAATTTATACCCGGGACAGACGACACACTTTCGTCAGTCGATTCACACTCACGAACATACAATCAGGCACCATCATCAAGAACACCACCTTTGCCTTCCGATGGAAACGGTTCTCATTGTGGACCTTCTCCGACTATTTACACCCCTCCGGCGGTAATCCATCCTCCTCCACCCCCTTGGTCTAGGTGGGCAACGCCCACTCTGCCTCTTCCTACTAACCATCGTCGGCACCATGAAGATGCTGTTCGACCCCTTAATCAACCCCCCTTCCACCATACTCACATCTCTCGCAAACGAAAGCACGAAGACATTATATTACAACCGTCGATTGACGAGTCATCCCGTGTCTCTGCCTCTACATCTTTACAGCCTCCATCCAAACGTCGAGGAGGTCCTGCTTCAGGGTCTGTAACACCGATATCTCCACCTTCACGCTCTTTACCCCCAGTTTCCCCCTCACCACATCCAAATCAGACTCTATCGCCATCGTTGCGTAAGCTTATGGCTGACTCCACTCCAGATGTCCCAGCACCATCGCCCAGAGCACCTTTTAATATACCTCCAATTCGTCAGAATGGGAATGACAGTCGTTCGCCCACCCTGCCTAGTGTCAAGTCTCTCATGTCGGGTATGCCCTCTTAGTGGTCCTTTTTGCATGTACACTGCTTTGTGTTTCTCGCTTGCCAATGATATTTTTAATTGTTCAATTGTTCTCTTGTGTATATCATTACAGGAACATATTCATATATCTATTTCATGTCATTGGCTGGGTAACAATAATAATTCAAGAAAACAATGTTTACAACAATTCTACTGAATAATTTCAAGTTCTTGGAATTCTGGAAGCAGATACCAGAGTACACAGCACTACAATAATCTCGAGATGTTGGATGTCACTTCTTCGGGACCATGAATTTGAATGTTGTGTACGTCCCTACAACTGCAAAGGCAGCGAGGCAACCCACGATTGAAAGGAACCAGGCATATCCCTGTTCCGCTAAGCGATATATAAGGCGAAAACTGATATGGACTTACGGGAACATTTTCCCCGGGAACGTGAACGTTCATCCCCCAGAGACCTGCCATAATAATTGATGTGCATCTCAGACCATGGATTAAGCTTACCAGTGACCAAATTCATAGGGATAAGTACCGTACCCAAAGCCGTTAATTTGGAAAGGACATCGTTAATTTGGTTATTAGCATCTGTCATCTCAATGGATATTTGAGCGAGGTAATTGGAGTGTGATCGGGATAATATCTTCTCATAATGATTTAAATTTTGAGTCATCGTGATTAGGTGATCTTGAATATCTGACAGATAGAGACCCTGTCAAACGTCAATATCAGTGGACGGAAACATCAAGGTAGACTCACGATATCGGAAGTAGGTGCTACTCTCCAATTCTCGTTGCAGCGTTTGGCAAGACCTTTTACAACGTCCGCTTTATTACCCATGAGTCTCAGAAGGCCCATAACCTTCTTTCTACAAGTTCCGATCCTTCGCAGCATGTCGCTTTGCTCTACTTCCCTGAGAATCAGAACCAACTCGTCAATACTGTCGACTTCATACTCAATGCCCTGGATCAGAGGACCAAAAGCGTCCGTTATGTCGTCAATGAGTGCATATGAGATCCAATCAGAGGTGACATTGATGTAGTCTTTGAGCTGTTTGATACGTCGACGGACATTTTGTGGATGTGGTGTGGGCATGAAATGGAACTGACAAGTACAAATGAAACATGAATGAGGACGACAGGAGACTTGAACGCTATGGTTTGGAAGGACTGAAATCAAAAACTCACTGAAAGTATGCCCTCCCTGAACACGATGATGTACATGTTCAGAGGCTCAAGGTGAGTGGGACTATATGGATCCTGATCGAAGCTACGGAAGCACACAAAATAGTAGTTGCGAAATAACTCTATCTTTTCCCGTGTTTCTTCCATGAGTATATCTTCCGTAGTCAAAGGATGTATAGAGAACACCTGAAAAGGTCAATATGACTGAGGCTATAACCTTGAACTACTTTACCTTGCTTAACATCTTCATTTCTTCATCCGTAGGGTTTAGAATGTCAAGCCACCACGTATTGTTATCGCTGTCACTACTACCAGCTGGCGGGGATGTGACACCAGAAAAGAGCTGCTCGAAGGTTTGACCGTCAGCAGGAAGTTCGCCCAAGCTACGTGCATGAATAGCAGCAGGAAGAGCGTTGGAATAGAATGAAAATCGGTATGGACGATCATGACCCATGTTGAGGATTCCAGTAGGAGCCAGGCCAGGACCAGAAGTTCCAGAGAAATTTACATTATCGTAGGAAGCTACGGGGTTTTAGATCATACAAACTGGGATATGAAAGACTTACTAGTAGAATTCTCAAAAAGTGCTATCTTTCCTCCAATACCTTTCATGAAGTGTTAGAGTTTTGCGATGAGCAGTGGTCACCTAATAATAAAATTTGAGGATAATGGTTTTAATACAATTAGGTAATATGCTAAATATTTGAACTCTGACATCATTTGTGTGTCCTCTCCCTCGCATGGTGTTGAAGTTATAGCCTCATCCCTCTAAACTTACACCTCAAGAAACTCGCCAAAAGATCCAATTTTAGGATCTCCACCCTTCCAAAACAGCACATCCTAAAGTCCCTGCTGTCCAGGTGTCATTCTCAGGGCGTTACACCCCACCCGTTATCTTTGGCCTCATTATCAGAAGCCAAAAGAAGAAATCTCATTAGCCCCATTGCCGACTCAAATACATCACTCAACTCCTCCAAGGAATGCTTTGACCCTCTTCATCAAGATAGCCAACTAGGCTATCGCGTGACTGACGACTTCGCAGATTAAATTTTATGTAAAAGAAAGGGAACTACCCCTAAGCAAACTCGACTATCGATGTCTAGGTGCTCTCGAATAACCAAATTCCATTGTTGTTGTAACAGATCACTTCAGGCTGTATCAATTACTTATGGCTGGCGCAAGGGTATTCAAGTCATCTTATCCAAAGCTGCATCCGGGAATATCACAGCTCCAATGCAGAACTAGTGGCCATTCGATTGGGAATTGCTAGGGCTACCTCTCTAGATGCTGACCGTATCATTGTCATCACGGACTCCCTTTCCTCTGCGAAAAATGCTCTCAACCCCTCATCACTCTGGTCAGGGTGGATCCATTGCCATTGTGCACCTCCCTCAACCTTTTTTCAACTGCAACGGCAACAACAAAATCGAATGTTGGGACTGCCCCAGTAAAGTCGGATGGTATCTTCATGTCAAAGTCGATGACGACGCTAAAAGTACTATCGTGCCCAGCACCCCATCTCAATTCACTTTGTAATGCCATGAGGGAGGAATCGAGCGAGTCATGCACTGATCAATGGACCACCACCTTCAACCGTGGCCACAACAAAGGCCACCCATTCTCACAGCTTAGAATTAACAAAAAAGTGCATCCAACCATCGTACATTAAAGGAAAGGGATGGATGAAACATATTGGTTCCTCGGTTTCGCTCTGTGCTAGAGCCACAAGAGCTATTCTGAATCATGCTCCGATCAGTTATTTCCTCAAAGCAATCATGCCCTTGCGGTCACAATAGGCTAGAAACCCAAGCTCACATGATTACAGTCGGTTCATCTACAAAACTGGTGATCGCATGGCGATCAGACACTTTGTCCTGTTCCTAACAAACAACCCTGGAGCGTTCGCTTGGTCAAGCAACATCACTTAACGTGAGGTGCTATCACGGAGTCATTGAGTGCTGCTCCTCTATCTCTGCTTTCTCTTTTCATGTCTGGATCAGCTGCGAGTGATCTGGGGGGGTTTTACGTTTCTCGTTAGGTTTCTCTTTGTAGTTTGAGCTGTGTTATTGTAGGGTACTAGTTGCTTGACTGCGGGCTGCTATCGAGCACCTACAATTCATGGTTTAAAAAAAAGAGACACACGTGACAAAAAGCGTAACCCTTTGCCCTGAACCGACATATTCCCGTGACTACGAACCCTGTGTGAACCCTGTGCCCTGCTCCTTTAAGTTCGGGTTTGTTTCTGAGCTTCCGCTGTTGCTGTTGTGCGTGTACTGTTCCCGTTATTACTGTTGTGCGTGTACTCGTTACTGATCGTTGTCCTAGTCAATTATGTCCAACGCCGATGTAGGTTTCCCATGTCCTATGCTATGTGCATTGTGTCTCATACGCTCATGTAGTCTGAGTCAGTTGCAGACTGTGTCTATCAAGCCAAACTCGCTGAGCAGGCTGAGCGCAACGATGGTGAGTGTTGGCTTTTGTATACCACGTCCGATGAGTGTGTTTATCCTGTCTCGTACAGATATGGTCGAGAACGTGAAGCGAGTAGTTAAGATGTCCAAAGGCCAGGAACTGAGCACTGAGAACCGTAATCTCCTCTCCGTTGCGTACAAAAATGTCATCGGCGCTCGTCGTGCATCATGGCGAATTGTCTCTTCCATTCAGCAGAAGGAAGAGTCCAAGGGAAATGAGGCCCAGGTGGAACTGGTCAGAAGATATCGAGACAAGATCGAGAAGGAGCTTACTGAGATTTGCCGTGAAGTAACCGATCTTCTCATCCAGTATCTCATTCCTTCAGCTGCTACTGGCGAGTCCCAAGTCTTCTATCACAAAATGTCTGTCCTTTTAGATATCGTGTTCCTTGGGTTATATTGATTGCTCCTTGATAGGATG
>Ga0153946_1000701_pt1 | contig 14719 bp, 16 predicted proteins | sample TSNJ030MetaG_FD_104751 | JGI IMG/M metagenome (GOLD analysis project Ga0153946, IMG submission 104751) | Attine ant fungus gardens microbial communities from New Jersey, USA - TSNJ030 MetaG | ecosystem: Host-associated > Fungi > Mycelium > Unclassified | place: USA: New Jersey, Wharton State... | reverse complement strand
TTTAAAATAAATCAATGATTTAGAAAAAATGTTTATTTAAAAGAGTAATGAATAGTTAAAAAATAAGTTAGCAATTTAATTAAGAAAATAAGAGAGGAAAATACTTATAAAGGATATAGCGAAATTTACAATGATTGATGAGGACTTTGAATGTGAAGTGTGCAAACAACAAGTCAATGCTTTAGGTTATACAGCCAGAAATCATTGCCCCTATTGTTTATCTTCAAAACATTTGGATAATAATCCTGGGGACCGAGCATCTATTTGTCATGGTACTTTGACTCCTATCGCCATTGAATCTGGAAAAAAACAGAATTACAAAATTGTTTATGTTTGTAAATCTTGTGGTGTTATTAAAAAGAATAAAATGGCAAGAGATGATAATATGGAATTAGTAATCCAAATTATGAGTAAGCCTCAAAAATATAAATGATTTAAAAACTTATCTTACATTATAGATTATTACAAGTATTATTTTAAGATTACATTATTCAAGGAGGAATTATGATTATAGCTATTGTAGGCCCAACCGGGGTTGGTAAAACCAAAATGAGTGTTGAATTAGCAAAACAATTAAATGGAGAAATAATCAATGCTGATAGTACTCAAGTATATCAAGAGATTAATATTGGAACAGCCAAAGCAACCGTTACTGAAATGGCAGGCATTCCACATCATTTGTTGGATATTACCGATTTAGAAAGTGAATATACGGTTTTTGATTATCAAAATGATGCCCGACAAAGAATTGAAAATATTAAAAACAAACATAAAATACCCATTATTGTAGGGGGTTCTGGATTATATTTGAGTGCTTTATTATACGATTACCAATTTGGTAAAGAAGACAATGTATATGACTTAGATTCATTATCAGATAAGGAAATGTATGCAACTTTAAAAAGAATCCATCCGGATTTAGAGATAGACAAAAAGAACCGTCAACGCTTAATTAGAGCTTATGCAAAATACATTAATAATAGTGAACCAATTGAAAATCAAGGAGGACAAAATCTTTATTATGATGATGTCATTATAATTGGTTTAACAACGAATCGAGAAAATTTATATGAAATTATTAATAAAAGAGTAGAGCAAATGATTGAAAATGATTTAATTAAAGAGGTAAGAACTTTATATCAAAAATATCCGAATTCCAAGCAATTAAAAGCTACGATTGGCTATAAAGAAATTATTTCATATATTAAAAAGGAAATTTCACTAGAAGAAGCAATCATCGAAATCAAACAAAATAGTCGTAACTATGCAAAAAGACAATATACTTGGTTAAACCATAAAATGGAAGTAAAATGGTTTGATGTTAACTATGATAACTTTGAAGAAACAATTGAAAGCGTTATGAATGAAATTGGTAATAAATCTTAGGAATTAATTTAATTAAAATTGGAAATATTTTTCCAAAATATTAAAAAGACAACTTAAGTTGTCTCAAAACAATTGACAAAGTCAAACATTAAAAAAATTATCTAATAGTTGATAATTTTTTTTGTAGTATTTAATAATTTTTAATTTTAACAAATTGTATTTTCTTTCTTAAACAATATTTTCGCCTAATATAATTTTAGGCATTGTAGTTAAACATCTTGTCCATCTTTTATAAAACTTTTCTAGAGCAATCGGATATATTGCTGCGTGCGCTTCTTTACTTTCCAATACCCAATATAAAACATAAGTTACTTTATCAACATATCTAGTTAATGGGGTAGGAACTTCGCTTTTTTTCACTGCGTTAAAATCCTTTTGTCTATGAGTTCTTTTTATATACTTAACTTCAATAACACCAGGTTGTGATTTATAAAACGCAGCTACTTCTTTCATTAATTCTTCAACTTCATCTTGTTTATTTAATTTTACCTCATAAATACATATTTCGTTAAACATAGTTCACCTCTACAAATTGTGATTTATCTAATAATTTATTATTCAATTATATCAGAAATTAAGTTGCCTTTTTAAATTCTAAATAAATATGTCTTGGATAGTTATGTTCATTAATATTAACCTCTCCAGAGTCTACTTCTATTAATTGTTCATCATCAATTAAAAAATAATGATGTTGTAAATAATCTTTTCCATCACTTGCTACTGGATCATCCCAAGTGAGATCCAAATGAAGCCATTTAGAGTCCACATATACAGCATTCCAAACATGTCCTACCAATATTTCATCAATAGTCATATCTGTTGCTATTTTATAATTTTTAATCTCTAATTTTGAAAGAAAGATCGCCATAATATCAGTATATCCATTGCAAGTTGCATATCCTTCAAATATTGCCCCATAAGCCAAATAAGATTGATATTTAGAGTCTCCTTTTTCATTTCTTTCGACGTCGTATTTTGTATTATTAATAATATAGTCATGAATTGTTTTTATTTTTTCATAAAGATCCATTTCATTTGTTATATTCTTTTTAAGATAATCATTAACATAATCTTCTATTTCTAGTATCATCTTTTCTGTATATAAATAACTAACGGTTACATTTACTTCTCCAGATTCATAAATTGTTGTCTTTATTTCTGAAAAGTTGTAATAGGGATGAATGAAATTATTAATATGTGTTAAAGTTTCTTGATCTTGTGTTAATGTTTTTACATCTTCAAAACAAAGTTCATATTCCTTTGGACAATAAAAAGTAAATGTATCATTTCCATTAGAAATTAAAGTATAAAAAATATTCTTCAAATCACCTTTACTAAGAGGTATAAAATCATTTGTTTTTTGAACATAATAAAAATCATCAATTTTATTAGTAATTTCATAATGAATTGCTTGCTTAAGTCCTAAAATCGATTCAAATTGTAAAGTAATCGTATCTAGATTTAAAATACTAATAAAGATTACTAATAACATTAGAGGAATAAATATTTTTTTCACAAGCAATCACCCTTACTATATATATTAATATTAGCATTAAAAAATGAAGTAAACAATAAATTACTTCATTTCTTTAACTTTTTGTGTTAATCTTGATTTTTGTCTATCTGCAGTATTAGATTTAATAAATCCTTTGCTTACTGCTTTATCAATTTGTTTTTGTAAATCGTTTAATAAAGAGGTAGCTGTTTCTTTTTCTCCAGCAATAATAGCTTTATCACAATTCTTAATTAAGTTCTTAATTCTAGCTTTTAATTCGTGGTTATTGTCAGTTTTTTTTGCAATAACTTTGATCGCTTTTTTTGAACTTTTAATATTTGCCATCTAAATCTCCCTTCCTTAAAATCAATTACAATTTTATCAAATCTATTCGATTAAATCAACGAAAAATGAAAAAACTTCCAAAAAATATCTTGTTTTGCATGATTTATAGATAATTTTACATAATATTAGGGGTGAGAAAATGAAACAAACATTATTCTTAAGTGTAGCAAGTACAATCAAAAAAACTGATTTAGAATGTCACGAAAAGAAATTAAAAAATATTAATATTCGTCATTTTTTAATTGAGGGAAATAATAAAAAAACTCTAAACAAAGAAGAAGGGGATTATTTTACTATTACCTTTGATGATGAACAAATTATGAAAGAACCAAAGAATCAGCGAATTCAAAATGAAGTAACAAAAATATTACAAAGATTTATTAAAAAATATCATAAAGGTGGCATCTTTTTAATTATTGGTATTGGCAATCAAGAAATCCTTGCAGATTCTTTTGGTGTAAACGTAACGAATGAAATCATTGCCACCAATCATTATAATGATTTCTTAACGATTCCAAAAGTAGCTATATTTAATCCGGAAATGACTGAAAAAACCGGAATTTCTTCTTATAACTTAATTCAAACAGTAGTAAATGATTTAAAACCGGATATGTTAATTATTGTTGATTCTTTAGCAACCAATCATAAAGAATATTTAAATAATACAATTGAAATTAATGATACTGGAATCATTCCTGGAGAAGCAATGCGAAATAACAAAGAAATTAGTAAAAAAACTTTCGGAATTCCTGTTATTAGTATTGGCGGAACGTTTATTTATCAAAACGATAATGAATTATATACTAAAGTGAGTTTAAAAGAAGATATTAAAAATATTAGTCAAATAGTTTCAAAAAGTATTAATCATACCTTCTTTTCATAAAACGACAGGATAAAGCGTAAGTAATTACTATAATTAAAATAGGTGATTACTATGACAAAACGTTTTAAAAGCAAAAGTAAAAAAAAGAAACCAAACATCCTTTTTAAAATGATCTTTTTTTTCATGGTCATTGGCTGTTCTTTTCTTTTTTCTTTTCATTTGTTATATGAACATTTAAAAAATAATATTACCGATGAAGATATCTTTCAATACTTAATTGAAACAAGTACAGGAACACAAGGTTTTTTGGATTTCTTAAATTACGACAGTACTTCTTTCTTACTCAAATATACATTGGGAATTCAAAAGAATGATGAAATGTTTTTAGAAACAGATTATCAAGAAGTGATCGGAGCAAATTATGAATATGTAGAAGATCCTAACCCCGTTAAAATCGATCAACCATTAGTTTATATTTATAATACTCACCAAACGGAAGGTTATCAAAAAAACTTACAAGAACACGAGATTACTCCAACTGTGATGTTTGGAAGCTACATTCTAAGAGAAAAGTTAAATAACTTACAAATTCCAACCATTGTCGAAACCGCCAATATTACAGAAATATTAAGGGCAAATAATTGGAAATACGCTTATTCTTATGAAGCTAGTCGCTTATTAATTAAAGACACTAAAGAAAAATATCCAACCCTAAAATACTACATAGATTTTCATCGAGATTCAGTTGCTTATGAATATACAACAACAACAATTAATAATGAAAAATATGCCAAACTCATGTTTGTTGTTGGTGGAAAAAATGAAGGATATCAAGCAAATTTAAATATTGCTAACAGGTTAAATGAAAAGCTAAAAGCAATCGACACCAGTTTATCTAGAGGTGTAATCATTAAAGAAGGAGAAGGCGTGAATGGAATTTATAATCAAGATTTAGACTCCAATATAGTACTAATCGAGGTAGGAGGACAATATAATGATATTGTAGAAGTCTCTAACAGCCTAGATATTTTATCTAAAATTCTACATGAATTAATAATGGAGGATAAATATGGATAAAAAAAAGAAAGAACCAAATTGGTTCATGCGATTATTACTAATATTGTTTTTTGTTTATCTCTCACTTACGATTGCCATGCAGATGGGTTATCATGAAGCAAAACTAAATGAACAAGCAACACTCACAGAAGAAAGTATCAGACAATTTGAAGAAGATGTTAAAAATGGAAAAGCTGTTGATATTGATGATTATGTTGTAAATGAAACAAAAGATTATTCAAATGGAATGTCAAAAGCAGGAGCTAATGTCTCAAAAATGGTTGAAGGATTTATGACAAATGGTATTGGTAAAATGTTTGATTTAGTAAAATCTTTAGTTACATAAGAAATAAAACAAGTTAATCTACTTAAAATAGAAGGTGATTTATTCATTTACCTTCTATTTATTTTGGGTTATAATACCTATAGGTGAAAAAAACATGAAGAAACAACAGAATATTAGAAATTTTTCAATCATAGCCCATATTGACCATGGGAAAAGTACATTAGCAGATCGAATCTTAGAAATTACGAATGCTGTAACAGAAAGAGAAATGAAAAGCCAATTATTAGATAATATGGATTTAGAAAGAGAACGCGGGATTACCATTAAACTAAATGCCGTTAATCTTGATTATCAATATAATAATGAAATATATCATTTAAATTTAATCGATACTCCAGGACATGTCGATTTTTCCTATGAAGTATCAAGAAGTTTGGCTGCTTGTGAAGGCGCCATTTTAGTTGTAGATGCAGCCCAAGGAATTGAAGCTCAAACTTTAGCTAATCTTTATTTAGCCATGCAAAATGATTTAACAATTATTCCTGTTATTAATAAAATCGATTTGCCAAACGCAGATGTTTTAAAAGTAAAAGAGGAATTAAAAAGAGTGTTAGGTTTTAATGAAGAAGAAATTCTTCTTTGCAGTGGTAAAACTGGAGTTGGTGTAGAAGATTTAATAAAAGCTGTAATTGCTCGTGTTCCAGCCCCTAAAATTGATAATGAATCTCCACTTCGGGCTTTAATTTTTGATAGCTATTTCGATCCTTATAAAGGAGTTGTTGCCTTAATAAAAGTTGTAGATGGAGAAGTGACATTAAAAGACGAAATAGAATTAATGGCTACGAAGACAAGTTTTGAAGTAACAGAACTAGGCGTGCATACTCCAAAAGAATTAAAAAAAGAATCTTTAAAAAGTGGGGAAGTAGGATATATTTCAGCTAGTATTAAAGATATTTCTACTATTTCAGTGGGAGACACTATTACCTTAAAGAAAAGAGCTGCTACAATACCTATCGAAGGTTATCAGCCAATGAAACCAATGGTTTATTCAGGTTTATTTCCAATCGAACCAAACAAATATGAAGTGTTAAAAGAAGCCTTTTTAAAATTAAAGTTAAATGATGCCGCTTTAACCTTCGAACCTGAAACAAGTGATGCCTTAGGTTTTGGTTTTCGAGTTGGCTTTTTAGGATTACTTCATATGGATATCATCATGACTCGTTTAGAACGAGAATTCGAGCTTGAAATGATTGCAACTAGTCCTAGTGTTATTTATGAAGTAGAATTAACAAATGGCGAAAAAATCAGCATTGACTCTCCTAATAAAATGCCAGAACCGGTAAAAATAAAAGAAATTCAAGAACCTTATATATATACTAATATTATCGTACCAAGCGAATACATAGGTTCAATCATGGAGTTGTGTCAAAATAAACGTGGTGTTTATATTTCAATGGAATATCTTGATGAAACTAGAGTGAATATTCATTATGAAATACCATTATCTGAAATCGTTTATGATTTTTTTGATAAATTAAAAAGTTCAACAAAAGGATATGCATCATTTGATTATGAAATTGTAGGCTATCGTCCAAGCAAACTAGTTAAGATGGATGTTTTATTAAATGGAGATATAGTAGATGCCTTATCAGTTATTGTTCATAAAGATTTTGCTTATAATCGTGGCAAAGCAATTACTAAGAAATTAAAAGAGTTAATCCCAAGACAAATGTTTCAAGTTCCAATTCAAGCTAGTATAGGATCAAAAATAATTGCTAGAGAAAATATCTCGGCAATGAAAAAAAACGTCCTTGCTAAGTGTTATGGAGGAGACATTACTCGAAAGAAAAAATTATTGGAAAAACAAAAAGAGGGTAAAAAAAGAATGAAGATGGTTGGAAGTGTTGAAGTTCCTCAAGAAGCCTTCTTAGCTGTTTTGAGTGAAGAACAATAGAATAAAAAACTTATTTTGCTTGTTAAAATCACGAAAAAATGAATGGAAAGGAATCTTATGACAAGAATATATATTCATATTCCGTTTTGTAAAAAAATATGTTCTTACTGTGATTATTGTAAGGTATTTTACAATCCAAAATGGTCTCATGATTATTTAATTAAATTAAAAGAAGAAATTGAAGATTTTTATGATAATCGAGCAATTCAATCAATTTATATTGGTGGAGGCACCCCTTCTTGTTTATCAACTAAAGAATTAGATTACTTATTTTACTTATGTTCCAATTTTAAAAAAATAGGCAAAATAGAATTTACTTTTGAATGTAATTTAGAAGATATTAATAAAGATCTCCTAAAACAATTAAAAAGTGGGGGAGTCAATCGTTTAAGTATTGGTATTCAATCCTTTAATGAACATAAATTATTCTTAATGGGAAGAGATCACAATTATGAAGATGCTAGTGAAAAAATAAAATTATGTAGAGAACTTGGTTTCACTAATATTAATCTTGATTTAATCTATGGTTTTCAAAATGAAACATTAGAAGATCTAGAAGAAGACTTAGATTTGTTTATCTCCTTAAAACCTGATCATATTTCAACTTATAGCTTATTAATTAATCCAAACACCATTCTCTTTCTAAACCGAATCGAACCAATCGATGAAGATCTTGATGCCGAAATGTATGAATTAATTAAAAGAAAACTAAACAGAAGAAAATATCAACAATATGAAGTCAGCAACTTTGCTTTGAAAACACACGAAAGCCGTCATAATCTTGCATATTGGGATAATGAAGAATACTTTGGTTTTGGAGTTTCTGCAGCTGGTTATATCGATGGCGTTCGCTATAATAATACAAAAAGCTTAACGAAATATTTAAAAGGCGATTATGCTAGTGAGAGAATAATCCTAAGTCAAAAAGATATTATGGATTATGCAATTATGCTTGGTCTTCGGAAAACAAAAGGAATTGATATTAATGAATTTGAAAATAAATATCAAATTAAAATCAAAGAAACATATCCAATCGAACCCTTATTAAAATCAAAACAATTAATTGAAAAAAAAGGAATGATTTTCATCAATCCGGACATGCTATATTTAATGAACGAAATACTTATTAAACTAGTATAGAAAGGTCTGATATTATGAAAAAAATTCTTTTTTTTCTTCTTACATGTTTCTTTATTCTCGATGTAAATGCTTTAGAACTAAGCAGCTTTGAAGTTACAAATGGAAATTTATCTATTCCTTTTGATAGCAAAAACAATCTTTACACCGTATATTTAAACGAAGATGCAAAAAGGCTCGAATTTAATTATGACATCGATTTAAATGTGAATGATTATGAAATTGAGGTATTAAACAACCAGTATGAAAATAATCAAAGTGAACCAGTTGTTATTCAAATTAAAAACAAAGCAACCGAAGAAATGGCTTCGTATACTTTCTATTTAACCAAAGAAGAAGAAAGTGCCGTATTTAATGAATATATCGAAACAGAAACAGAAAATACAAAAGAAATAGAATACTTAGAATACTATGTTGGTGGTGCTTGTTTATTATCCATTATAGTTTTATTCAAAGTCATCGTTATTGGTTTTAAAAAATAATCATCTACATACAATATTGTAGGTGATTTTTTATGAATTATATTGCACATCGAGGGCTGAAGAAAAACAAAGCAAAAGAAAATACAATTCCTGCCTTTTTAAATGCAATTAAAGATAATCGATATGCCGGCTTTGAACTAGATATTAGAACTACCAAAGATAATATTATTATTGTGAATCACGATCCTTTTATTGGTCCTTGTTTAATTAGACAGCATACCTATCAAGAATTAAAAGATAAGCATCAAATCGAAAGATTAGAATCTGTTTTAAGCTTAAAAACAAATAAAATTATCTTAATTGAAATCAAAGAAGAAAATATTGACGTAAAACTGTTAAACAATCTACTTAAAAAATATCCTGAGAAAAACATATATCTAATGAGTTTTCATAATAGTGTTATGAAAAAATTGAATCGTCTAAAAGAAAAGAACTTTAAAACTGGAATCCTAAACTATATCCTAAATAGTGAAGAAAACTATCCTTATGATTTTATCTGTCTTCTTAGTAGTATCGTGAGTGAAGAATTAATAAAATATTTTAAAAAAAAGAAAATCGAAGTTTTTATTTATGGTTTATTTACAGATAATTTTTTAGACAAATGGAAAGATATTTATTATATTACTGATTTGATTCTTTAGAAAAATATGCTATAATGATCACAATAAGGAGTGACTTGAAACATGGATGAAAAAGATTTAGAACAAACCAAAGTCTTGGATGAATTAAGTGATTTAATTAATTATGATGAAGAACCTGAGTTTGAAGATATAGATCGTGAAATTGATACGAAAGAATCAGAGAATATTTTAAAATCATTAGAAAGTGATTTATTAAATCAATTTGATAAGGAAGAAGAAAATTTAGAAGATAATTCAACTGAAAAACCAGAAGATGATAATAAAACTAAAAAAGAAAAAAAGAAAGATAAAAAATCCCTACTGCAACGTTTTAAAGAATTAGACAAAAAGAAAAAAATAATTATTTTAAGTTTATTGGCGGTTTTTATCATTTTAGTTGTTGTCCTGCTGGTTATAACATTAAACAAGAAAAAAGATGATGTAGTAGAAACAAAACCACCAGTTGTTATTATTAAAGATAATTATCGTTATGAAGATGGAAAATTAATTATTCTAGATGATAAACAAAATGAAATTGGAACTTATGAATGTGAAAATAAACATGAAGATTTATGTTTTGTAGCTTATAATTCGAATGAAGATGAATTTGATAATACTCTAATCGTTGATGAAAATAATAATCAATACGAAGCCCCAAGCAAAGTATTTAATAGCCGTTATATTTTTGTTAGTGACAATAAAGAAGGAAATACGAAATTAATAAGTTTGTATGATTTAAAAGAAAATAAAACAATTGAAGTTTATCAATTATTCAAAACGTTTGATAATTATGTAATTGCAAAAAATAAAACCGGAAACTATGGTGTTTTAAAATTAGAGTCTTCAGTTAATACAATTATTGACTTTAATCACGATTATATTGGAGTAGCTAACGAAGAAAATGAAGAATTAACTAAACTTGTTACTAAGAAAAGTGGTAAATGGTATTTAACGGACACCACTGGAACAAATTTAACAAAAGGAACAACATATCAAATCAAAGGATTTAGTGCTTCTAATATTAAAGTAATAAATTCAAGTAATATGTATTTGGTCCTGAATTATGATGGAAATCAAATTAATAATGAAGCTTATGATTATGTAGAATTATTACAAGATTACTTTGTTTATGTTAACGGTAAGAAAGCCTATATTAAGGATTATAACAATAATCGAATGAATATTACGGGAGTTGAACTAAATCATCTCCAATATCGAAACAAAGTTACTTATAATACAGAAACCACAGCATTTACAACCGAAAAAAGTTTTAATGCAGCCGTTGATAATAATCTATTCAAATTAACTGTCCAAAAAGAAGATAGTTACATAAATCATGAAATCAATCTTCTTGAAGGAAAATTAAATCAAAAAATCAAAAATATGGAATATTTTAATGGCATTTTATATTTTTACAAAGATACAGAGAAAACTAATTTAATTGGTTCTTACACTTGTGAAAATAAAAATGAAATGACAGCATCTACAACAGAATACAATAACTGCAAAATCGCAATTGATAGCACCTATGAAAATAATGAACTAGAAGTAGATCAATCTGCTAATGTTGGCTTTATTTCCATCTATAACGATAGATTCGTTTTTATTGAAGATACGCCAACTATAAAAACAGAAGAAAACAAAAATATTGTATTATATGATTTATCAGCAAATAAAACTCTTGGCAAATATAAAACAGTCAATACATATTCTTATACAAAACTAAAAGAAGTATCATTCTCAAATTCTGCAGAAACTTATGTTGTTGCAGAAAATAAAAAAGGACAATTTGGAATGATTAAGATGACCAAGACAACTGTTACAGGTGTTTTAGCATTCAACTATGATCGTGTTGAAAAAGCAGGGAACAATTACATTGTCCAAGAAACTAGTGAAAATGTTACAAAATTCAGTTTGTATAATGCTCTAGGAAATAAAATAACTGGTGATTATAATGCGAAAATTATTGATTACAATAGTAATTACGTAAAAATATTAAAAGATAATTTATATTATATTTATGACTATCAAGGCAATCAATTGATTAATAACGGCTTTACTTATATTTCTTTATATAATAGTTTCTATGCTGCCGTTTCCGGTAATGTCTTAAATCTTTATAAATATGCTGCTCCAAGTAATCCTTTAATTGAAGATGGTATCATATTAGAACGAAATAACTTTACCAGTGGGGATATTAGACCTTATAAAATTTCACAACTTAATTCTTATACAATTAAAATAGAAAAAGGATTAAACAACAATACCTATGAAATTATTAGCAGTAGTTATTCTATCGCCTAAAAACTCTTTAAAAAGAGTTTTTTTGTGAAAAGAACTCCCTAAGGTTGACAAAGAAAATAGACTGTTTTTAGGCTTAAAATGTGTTATAATTTTAGATAGAATAATAGAGCAATATTTCATTTTAAGATGGAGTATGCTCTATTTTTGATTGGAGGGTTACAATGCCAGAACTTAAAAAACAACATCTTGTTCCTGAACTTCATTTAAAACGTTTTTCATATGATAATAAACAAACAAATATATTAAATGTGAAGGCAGAGAAAATAATACCTTTAACACCTTATATGAATCATTGTCATAAAGACTATTATTATGGTAAGGATGGTAAATATGAAAGAATGCTTTCAAAACTAGAAGTTACTTGGGCAGCAATATTTGATAAGATCATAGAAAACAATGATTACTACCCTACAAAAGAAGAGATTGAAAGAATAAAAGAGTTCGCTTTATATCAAAAGAACAGAGTTCTAATTATGAAAACTCAGATAGAAGAATTAAAGTGGAAGACAGTATCAGTAGCTTTGAAAATGAAATTTGGTGATATAGATGAAGAAGCTAAACGGAAGTTGAAGAAGATGTTTTTAGATAAGCACGGTCAAAATATTCCGCAATTTTGTTTAGATATGGCAGTTGAACTGAAGAAATACATTTCTGATCTAGGGTTATTGATTGTTAATTATAAGAGTAAAAGTGAACTAATTACAAGTGATAATCCAATAATTAGTTATAATAATTATTGCACGAATAATGTAGGATTAGGGTCAGTCGGTTTAATTATCTTTTTTCCTATTTCTCCGAATAAACTAATAGTATTATATGATAAAAAGATGTATCCAAAATATAGTCAAAGTAAGATTGTTAATTTGAACAATGATACAGAGATTGAGTGGTTGAATAAATTTCAAATTATATCAGCAGTAAATTTAGTAATCTTTCGAAATCATAATCAATCCAATAGTGTGTTAAGGCTTTACAAGGCACTTAAAAAGGATAGATCACAGTTCTTCAGAAAAGTAGAACCTTATGAGTTTGCCCCAGGATTTAGTAATATGATAATTCATGAACAACCATATTACCCAATTGATTACAATTTCTCGTTTGCGAGATTAACAAAGAGAGCTATTAATATATCTAAATACAAAAATACTATAATAGGTCAGTTTCCTAGGTCGTTTGATAAACAACAGTTATTTAGTATGAGTGTTAGAGAAAATTTACCGTCTTTAAAAGCCGGAGATTTTCAAAATAATGAGAAGAAAGTGAAAGAAGTTAACAAGTTTATGTCAGATTATTGGAATGATAATCTGTGATTTAAATGTTAAATCTGCTGCTGTAGAAAATGCTACTTAGTTTATGATATGATTATCAATCAAAACTATTTGAAGGTTGGCAATAATTTTTGGTGTGAAATGTAGTAATTTTTGGTTGTTTAATGATATAATGACTATGTTAAACAGGAGGATTATTATGTTAGTAAAAGAAACAGCAAAAGAATTTGCTATTAAGGCTCATGAAGGTCAAATAAGAAAATCAAATGGGAAACCGATGATATATCATCCTATTACAGTTGGTGCAATATTAGAGAGTTTTGGATTTGATGATGAAACAGTTGCAGCAGGTTATTTACACGATACAGTAGAAGATACCAAAACTACTATTGCTGATATTGAAAGTCTTTTTGGTAAAAGAGTTGCTGAATTAGTATTTAATGCTTCAGAACCTGATAAGTCTCTGTCTTGGGAAGAAAGAAAAACACATACTATAAATGTTGTTACTGATAATCCTATAGATGAGATAGCGGTTGTATTGGCAGATAAGATTCATAATATTGAGAACTTAACTGAAGATTTAAGTTTTCAAGGATTAAGTATCTTTGATAATTTTAAACGTGGAATTGATAGTCAGCTTTGGTATTTTGAAGGAATATACAATGCTACGATTATATCTAATGAAGAACATCCAATGGTTCAAAGATTAGGTAAGGCAATAGATAATTTAAAAAAAGAAATACAATATCAAACAGAATTAGAAACAGAATTATTTGCTGACGATAAAGATCTACTTGATAGATTAAGAGAACTGCACATTTTAAAGTATAAAGTTAAAGAAGAAGGATGCCTGACACCTTTTGTAATAGAATTATTAGGAACTCCAAGAACTGGCAAAACTACAATAATTAATAATGTATTAGACTTTTTCAAAAAAGGTGGTTTCAAAGTTTCTTATTTCAAAGAGCTAGTAACAAGTGAATTCTATGATACTATTAATCATCTACCTTTATATGATAGGAATTTAGCCATTATTGAAGAAATAGTTAAACAGTTAAAAAGTGTAAGATCAAATGACTTTGAAAGTGAGTGGCAAGATCAAAAATTAAAGACTAGAATAAAGACCGATGTTGATACAGGAGTATTTGATAAAACAGGTGATATTATTGTATTTGATCGTGGAATCTATGATAGACTTATTTGGTTTAGAAGATTGTTGAATAAAGGTGAAATTTCAAAAAAACAATATGATGAAATAGTTAATCGGTATAGTGAATATTTAGATTTAGTTGATTGTTTATTATGCTATACAGCTTCAGCTGATGTATCATTGAAAAGAGATTATGTTTCATCATTAGCATTAGAGCAACGTAGTTTTATGACTAAGCAAAATATTGATACATATAATCAAGCAATGCAAGGTCTAATTGATGATAATATTATTAGAAACCATCACTTAATTGATACTAATGATAAGTCAATAAATGAATCAGCTATTGAAACAGCACAGTATATATTACAAGGGATAAAAGGATAGTAGTATGATTAAGATAAATGATGATG
>Ga0153946_1000698_pt1 | contig 14746 bp, 15 predicted proteins | sample TSNJ030MetaG_FD_104751 | JGI IMG/M metagenome (GOLD analysis project Ga0153946, IMG submission 104751) | Attine ant fungus gardens microbial communities from New Jersey, USA - TSNJ030 MetaG | ecosystem: Host-associated > Fungi > Mycelium > Unclassified | place: USA: New Jersey, Wharton State... | reverse complement strand
CTTTGGAAGAATACTTGGATGTTGCTTCCTGGAAGGGGATGCAAGCTTGTTCGAATGAGGAGGCATTGAGATACTTGGTTTGGTCGATGCCTAAAGCCTTTTGAGAAATATTTGGATTGAGGCTGGCTGGTGAGGATTGTATCAAAATAAACCCTTATCACGAAGAGAGGCAAACATACCGTGAACATGGTAATACCTTCCGTCCGCAGTCTTGTATATGTTGCTGGTTGCTCGGTCGTTCACGGTATGATGGATGTCACGATTAGGAAAATACTTTTCGTAATCGTTTTGGATATTTCCCGGTATACCTGAGGATTTCTTACTTCCATTTTCGATCCGTGTCAGAGGGGGGAGGGGTGACATGATAAATAGCTGGGCATGGTCGCTACAACAAGATATTGAATTGGCATCAGAGACAATTTAGATTAGCACTCTTACGTGTTAATATGAAGATTTTGGTAAGGAATTCCATATTTGTTGTGAAGCAACACATTGAGCATTGCGCCCTCGAAGGCTTTAAGAGCTGAGACGCTCTCGGCGAACCGCCAGTTGATCGGGATGGACGGCAGTTTCGACCCGGAAAATGTGATTTTGCGAGCAGCGTCCTGGATTCCACCTGGCAGAGACTTGTGAAGAGGATTGAGGAGAGTCCCCTCCCAGAGAATGGTCTGAGCCTCCTTCTGAATAGAGTAGGTATCAAGTAAAGACATAGATCAATCCGCAGAGAATGGAAGATGGAGGGAACAAGTAGCTGAGGATGAAATCAGTCCAAACGAGTTATACCCAGGAAGTGCTTTGTCATGATTTTGTATCACAAGTTCACCGTATCATTCTACACATGAATGGCAAAATCCTGATCTCAGTTGTGAACAGTGATCATCAGACTTGCGTGGAATCCATGTCGAGCGAGTGACAGAACGCGTGACAGATACCAAATGAGTACGCGTCCTTCACTCGTCTGCGAAGCTCTAGGCTTTTCTCCTCAACTTCTCCTTGACGACATTATAAACGTCGCCAATCAAGCTGTGCAGGATGGTGTCAATGGCATGGAAGAATTTCTACAGAAATGGATGGATCAACGGGCAGAGAAACTCGGAGGCGATTGGGATGGCACGCAGGAGGTCGAACAAGGGCTTGTAGCTTTCCAAACCCTGCTCGAGTACCATACAGACATTGCATTTGACTTTTTTGAAGCTTGGTCACTTCGAAACATCTTTGTTGTTCCTCAAGATCTGCCTGTGGTGCTACCCCACCACGAGAAACTTGATCTCACGGCCACCCTCGCAAGAGAACAGGATTTGCTTGACCGTATCGAGCAACTACGGCGAAAGATTGATGCTGTATGCCTTGATGCTGTGATGTCATCCACTACATACTCACTGCTTCTAGCAACGAAAACTCAAACGAATGTTAGCCATTGCTGTTCGTTCATCAGCCTACCAGCGCCGCCAATCCGAACGATGTTTACAACAACTCGCTGTGCTCCAACATCCCTCTTTTCCGATTCTGGCCACCCTTCCCTCCAAACTTGAGGCCATGTACACTGCCTGCTCTTCACTTGATCCTCTCGATTCTACGACCATCGCTACACTCACTCGGGTCGAGCTTTCGGAACCTGGAAAGCGACCTTGGGAATCAACCAAGAGTGGATACTTAAAGTGGGCGACGGAAAGATTGTTGTCTCGAGCTAGGGAGCACACTGGGGAAAAGATTGAGGTGACAAACTTGGTAGACCATGCGGACCATGTCGGTCAGGCAGAAAAGCTACGAAAAGCGATAGAAGACATGCGGGAAAGTTTGGGGCCTACAGGTTGAGTCACTACTCCTGATATTAATCTTTAGCATACATAGTCTAGCAGAGTAAGAAGTGGCCGTTGGAACGATATAAGATGATGACCCGATTATCGTGTAATTATTATCTGCACACTAACTGTGTAGAGGCCGTCCAAAGCAAAGACGGACGAGTTTTGCGACAAGAAAGTGAGAAAATTGCCGATTTCACTGTTGAAGATACCAAAGGCCTGGTGCAACCTTTGAATATCTGTTCTGAACGAGGACACAATATTTTCCCGAGAGCTCGAGAGCAATCTCATTTCGATCTTTCTGTCGACCCCATTTAACGATGGTCTGAGCAATCAGACTGACGTTGTATTTGAGAACAGTTTTTTTGATTTTTCTGCGTATTACATTCATGAGTCCATGTACGTGTTTTTGATGTTCGGCACTCGGAATGTTTTTTGTGCAAGTGGCCAGGCTCTCTTCTCGTCACTCAATAATGTCCAGCTGGGCTTGGACTCCTTTCGCTGTTCGAATAGTATCTTCTGCAATTCGTGAGATCTCTAGCAGCTGTATGTATTCACCATTGGGTATTTGAACGAGCTACAAATCTACATTCCACGAGGCTCTTTCTGTGTTTGTCTCTTTTTAGTAGCATCCCGTCTGCATATATCTTACTTTCATCTAGTAGATCATCGTCTATAGGACTTCCATTCTTCAAAGTCCCTTTCATTCCTGTGTTGTGTCTTGGGGGTCTTGATTCCAATTCTGGCGTTTTTCCTCGATGACCATAGAAGGGTTGATGTAACAGTAATTTGATGTCACAGAAATTGATCTTGTCTAACCCACCCTCATGTGAGTTTGCAGCTCCTTCTTTACCTACATTGAACGATTCCCAGGCCCCCAAAAGGTACTATTAAGAAGAAAATTGCGACCTCAGATGGAATTGCAACTTCCTATATACCTGTCAGTATTCCCTCCTTCGGAGTTGACAAGAAATCTTGACCAATATAAAGTCTCTAGCAGAGCAATATTCATACCTTCATACTCACAAACCTTTTAAAAATCCTCACTATACAAAGAATACTCAACGAAGGGTAAAGAATCTGAAAACTATCCTAGGCCAGGAGCGCGAATATGAGAAGGCCGATCGGGAAAGATGTCACCAGGCGAGGGTGGAGGCAGAGGCTCAGGAGCGATTCAGGATGGATGTTGACGGAGAGGGGGTGAGGTCCCAGACTCGAGAGGACGATGAAGAAACTGCTACATGTGTGTATGACTTTTCAGGCCAAGTTCATAATAACGATTGTTCTCTGGATGCAGATACCTCGATCGAAGCACCACCGTCTGTCCTTCCTCAGAGCCGGTATTGTGACATTACTGGGCTTGAAGTGATAGATACACTTCTAATGCAACTGAAATGTCCTGACGCCCTTTGCAGGCACCATACACAGATCCAGCAACCGGCCTACGTTATCATGACAAGAGCGTGTATGAGTATATCAAGTCTCTGGTTTGTTTTTTCTGTTGGATATACTCTGAAAGCTGTGCTTATATGAGGTACGCACAGAATACAAGTACGGCGAAAGAATACCTATCTGGTATGCACATGCTTGACTTTGCGAGTGCAAAGATATACAGGTGACTGACCCGTTCAATAGCTCGTGGTGTCAATTCTATCGTCAAATAGCCTGAGATATCGAGTTCTACCTTGATAATTATGGAGCTCTCTTGAACAACGGCCTGCGTTGAATTATCTATCCAGAATAGTTTCTCTCATTTGTGTAGCCCCTGTCTGTATCAGTCACGTGGATGATTTCTGAATTACGTCCACATCAAAATTAGCGACAGGTCACAATGAACAAAGTATGGTGGACCCAAGGTCTTTTTATGGCAAGGAATCTGTTCTATGGAATCCGTCGACCGTTCTGTCCTCCTATCCTCCCATCATCGCATGTTGGTTTCAATCTCAGATTTTTGCAGCTTGCTATCCGCTTCTCAAGCTCTCAGCCCCCGCACGATTCTGTATCACGCCTTTTCTATCACCGTGTTGAACTGCCAACATCTATATCCATGTCACATCCAGCATGTGCGCTATCCTTTTCTCCCGAAATTCCGCCATCGTCTTCGTCAAAGACTATAATGGGATGGATGCCTACCCAAGAAGGTACTTCATGCCCAGCTTCATTGAATCCCGCTGATTTTGTCCCGAATCGTGAGCCGAGGTTTTGCCGGTATAGTTTTCTAGTTGACATAACTCTAGCTGCGTTTGTTGAAGTGCTACACTCTGCGATCAAGGATGGGCTCACAGAGGGTATTGATAAAACGCAGAAAGCAATGGCTATGCAAACAAACCAGGGCTGGATGCATATTCACGGTATGTCTGACTTTTGAACCAAAACAGTTCATATAATTTTTTTGCATTGATAGACCAACGCAACATACCAGCTCTCAACCGAATCGGGGATCCAGATGATATCATTGGAACAGTTCTAGTGGAAGACAGCGAGGTATTCTGACTGTCACATTTTTGGGGGGAACGACCCGCGACTGATTGCAACCGTAGATTCGCCCGGAGACGTACCAACCTATGCCCACGTATCGTTTGGTGACATCTGATGGACCCATGCAACTGACTCCAGGACTTGCTAGAAAGCTACAAGCTGTCTTATCAAGGATTTCTGAAGCAGAGAAAGCTTCATCATGAATGAGTGATGAGGTACCCGGTGAAAGCGAGATGAGAAAACAGAAAAAAGCCCTCGGGGAAATCACAGATATTACTTCTACTCTCACGTGGCCACTTGGGTATCTGTCTTTTCTTGCAAAGAGAAGTCCTTTCACATGAGACCTCTAACAAAAATATGGCATGTGCATCATTTACTCCTGCCTTTATTGCCAATACCTTGAACTGAAAGAGGTAGTCTGCAATGTCTTTTTCTCCTTGTCTGAATGTTCTGATCTGCCATTCTGTGCTGTCTACTTTGTTGCTGAATAACAGTTTAATTTCTTCTGCAAAGACATTCCCATCTTGGGAGCTGCTTTCTTTGTTAATTTTATCAATCTGCTTCTGGACATAAATGTCTGCTGTGCCCCCTCTAAATTGGGCTAACACTACGGTGACTTTTTTGTCTGACATTTCTCCACCAATCTTTAAATTCAGTCCTGTCTCTACCAAACCATCCTAGATCTGTGTTGATTTCATTATCATAATTTTCATTGGCATTGTAGGTGCCTGTGCCACTGGTATTAGTGCTAAGGTTCCTACTCTAGTTTATACAACAACTATGTCTGTTACTTTGCTGTCTGTTGTGGTGTCATTCTCTGTTTCTTCACCTATAATAGACTCTTTTGTTTCTTTGCTATCATATGATGTTCTTTCTTTGCTGATCTATAGTGAAATTAATGGTCTCTGTAACTTTGAGTTCTTTCTCTTTCTACCATATATTTTAATTTAATCATTGTATCATCCTTTCAGTAGTTCCATTGTGCCACGTACAATTTTCAATGGTCTTGTGATGATGTTCCAGTGAAGAAAATTAATTACAAATGAGTAGGAAGGAGTAGGAAAGGTCAACTGTATCATAGGCAAGAAGGTATATAAAAGAGGGGCATTCTCTTACTAAATGCTAACCCAGGTACTTTGTACAAGAGGTTACTTCCTCAGGATTTCTATCATAAACTCTCATAACTTCCTCATTATCAGAGCTATAACCTCCTGATATAAATCAACTCTATCAGGAATATATCCTGTGAGTGTGCTGCAAGTTGCTTAGGCACTGCCACATGCTGCTGTAGCAGTCACTCTTCTAAATAATTTCTGAATAGTCCTGTTGGGGTAATAGCTTGCATTCAATCACTTGTACTTGTTGTAATTAGTGAGTTCACAGGAGCAGTACAATCAGTGTTCTGATTTGAGGTATGGCCAGAAGTGCTCTAGTCAGTCATGATAAAGAGGATTTTATTTTCCTGTATAATGCCTATAGATAAATAAGGTTGTGCAGGCAAGTTGATGGTGTCAATCGTGAATATTCCCATGGTTTCTCACTCTATTTGAATCAGCAACAGACATGAGAGATTGGCCGTGGAGAGTACAACAACCTAAACTTCCATCTTTACACATCAAGATGTGCAACTTCTCAGAGACAGTCATGCGTAGAACCTAAGTAAGCACAGGAAGTAGCTTTTTGACTGGGATCCCACGACAGCAACTTGCCGCAATCATGGCATGCTCTCGTGAAGCAGACGATAAAATTTCGGGTCATATGGAGCACCCGGCCCGCGAGCTGGGATAGTGTCTAGTCATAAGTCATCGGCTCAACTCTTCATTGAGACAATACTCACCAGATACCGCCAAATTCTCTTTCGCAATCACCATGCACGGTAACATCTTGTACTTGATTGGCCGATCCCAATGCTCTTGTGAAACCGAAGATCAAAGGGGTGTTCACATGTAACGCCTGTACGCCTAAGAGCCGAGCATGTTTAATGTACATGACCCCAATAGATAATGTTTCAATAAGCTAAGCCGATGTCTAAATGAATAGAGATTAGCAGAAGACTTCCTTGAAAGATCTCTAGCCTGAACAGTGCCAGTGATTTTCAGTCGCCTCGGGTTGGTCGATGTCTCCGCGGCCGATTGTAGTAAATGCCTCCAGGTATTCTCGCAGTAGTTGTATTTTGACGCACGGCTGGAACTCGGTACTTTCCGGAACATACATCCCACAAGAGGCATCAGGAGAAGTTGATCTAGGAAACATGGGGAACGAAGCTACATTTTGGTCAAATGCCTGAATTATCTTCTGGTCACAGGATGGTTCATCGGACACAGAATCGGACACAGGACAGGCTTCCATGGCATTAACAAATCACTTCGATCTAAGAATCCACTTTTTATAGCTGAACCCTCAAATTGGAGATAGACTGCTATTTTTCCTGATCCGCAGAATTCCAGAGAAGAGGATGTTGGCAGGGCAGCAATCACTCAACTGAGTGTTTGCCTGAAGATCAGTTATATACAATTGACGATCCCACGCTGAAGGTCTCTTGACAGCCCTGAAAAGGGGTTGAACATATTTGTGACGATCAATAATAGAAGGCCTTCAACGTCCGCATTGAATCGCTTGTGAATCGACCTTAGATATACCGGAAATCATGCAGCAAAGCAGCGCTTTTGTTCGGCTGGGACAACAGAAACCAAGATGACCAGAGTAGACCTCGGAGGCATGGGGAGAAATGTGTCTGAGTAGAAGGACTGGATGAAGGGGTCAATCAGGGCGAAATCTTTTCGCCCCGTGTTTTGCTTTCGACAAGAAATTGACTCAAGTCGTGTAACTTCTTGTGTTATAAGATTATAAATATCAGCTGCTGCTTGTGGAACGTGGTCCTGATCAAATTCTGATTAATCCAGACTATAGGTACTTTTCTCGAGCTGCACTGTCGTTAGAAGTCGTTGATATTCGACATGACAAGAATTCACTTCGATTTCCAAGTCCTGCCGTACACAATATTCTTCATCTGCTTTAATGACAAGATGGCGGTCATCGAGATCCTCAATAATGAAGTTCTGTCTCTCATTCATGACGAGCAAGATCTGTTTTACAGCTGGGTCACTGTTGAAAGTTGGATTAGTCATCTTGTTCCAACACAAGTAACACGCACCAGACAAGTAGGACACCTTTTTCATCACACGTACGACACGAGATAAGCCCCTTGTTGCGACAAATTGAGGCGGAATTGACCTTTTATTGCACGCATGATGGTTGTCTCGAGGAATGGACCGGGGTATTACTACCCTATCTCCGCAATACCAAATTGCCGTGATCGGCCGAACACTCCTCTTAACTACCCCTCTTAGATCTTTTATGCGAATGTCGCTGCCACAGGAAGTGCATGAGGTGCTGTACGTCCGAAATATGCTTGTCACATTCCGAATCTCATGGGCATCTAACTCCCCGGTGGTCCGATCCGACCGTTTCGATCATTTTTCTTATAATCACCCCGTTCCTGTCTGACATTCTTACACCAACCGTACTATGCCCAACGACACTTTCAGTGTTCAGGAATTCGCGCCAGGTAAGCGCCTTGCTTTTTGTGCTTGATTCTCATTACTAATACCACCAATAGGGGTTCGCAGTCCTATCGAATCCTCCAAGAAACTCGCCGCTTATACAGCAGTTGACCATCACATTAAACCACAGCATACTGTAAGTACTCTCATTCAAGCGAGTTTTATCGTCCCTCATCACTCACAGGTCATCGGCATTGGTTCCGGTATGTGACCTGGCTTACGGAGAAACCTCAGAAGGATGATTGAGGGGTTAGGTTCAACTGTTCCCTACGTTGTCGAAAGGATCGTACAGCAAGGCGCCGGGGCTAATAAGAAACGTGTCTTCATTCCTACAGGTGCGTTGCCATCAATCTTTTGCCGCTCGGCAAGCAGCCCATCAGCAACCAGGGTTTCAGTCCAAGCAATTGATTGTTGAGGCCAATCTCAACCTCGGAGATGTCGACGAACACCCTTCAATAGACGTTACAATTGATGGTGCTGACGAGTGGGTTCCCTTTCTCTATTCTATTCCCAAGCCTTACCCTGTTTAGGATAGATGCAAATCTTAATTGTATAAAGGGGGGAGGCGCTTGTCATTTGCGTGAGAAGATTCTCGCTGAGGCTGCCAAAACGTTCGTAGTCAAGTGAACCTAGTTTCATATCTCATGACCTATGCAGATTTGTTGTTGTTGCCGATTACCGGAAGAACTCGGAATACCTCGGTACAAGCGTGCGCCTTCCTAGTGACTTGTCTTTGCATTGTCTGATTCTGCCATTAGTGGAAGCCTGGTGTACCGGTTGAGGTTGTTCCATTTGCATATGCCAGAGTGCTACGGCAGTTGAGAGAGGTTTTGGGCTCTCCGAACGCCACGCTCCGTATGGCCATCAAGAAAGGTAAGGGGATTCAGACGATATTATTAACCCGGGTTCCAACTGTCAATATGTCTATAGCAGGCCCCATAGTCACTGATAATGGTAACTTTGTGATCGATGCCCCATTTGATCAAGACAAGATGCAAAATCCATCCAAAGTGTGTTTTCCCCTGTTGATGACATGTTACAATTCTCATTGATCAGCGCAGATCTTGACGCAAATCAAGCTTTTGACTGGTGTAGTGGAGGTTGGATTGTTCTGTGGAATGGCCAAGGCTGCGTACTTTGGGAACCAGGTACATTAAACGTGGTTATTCGCAGATTCCTGCTGATATATGAAAAAGGACGGCACTGTTACCATTCGGAAAGAGGATGGTACGACATCACAGATAGAGGCGTAGAAGAATTCGAGGTATCAAACGAAATATTCAATCCGTCATCGACGGCAGTAATGCTTGGAAATAAAGTAGACACTTGGGTCCCGTTTTGGTTACATAAATGACCTTCTTATCATGTTAATCAATAGTTACTCGTTGTATGGTATCCCAATGGGCTTTTTAGACAGGTGTGCAGGGCAAATGATTTATTGAATTGGTTGAGATCGGGGCAAATTTGCACGTGACTCCGACTTCTGGCTGTCATTATGTTGCTACAAAAGGACAGACAAGATTTCTTGCTCTGGGAAGATACTATCCCGACCATTCAAGGAGATGGCAGAGGCAGATATTCTCAAAGTATCCATTCTCGGAAAGGATTCTATCCACTGTGGCTTTCATTTGATTCCCTACATCGCCAAAACTGTCATTAGCACTCTTCCATCGTCGACCTACATCCTCATCACTGACAACAACATTGCAAAATTGCATCTCAAGGCATTCGAGGAAGGTTTCCAAGCAGCTCTTCAAGATCAAAAGATATTGGGCGCGCAGCCCAGGTTTCTCACTTCCGTGATTCCTCCTGGAGAAACTTCCAAGAGCCGAGAGGGGAAGGCCCAAATCGAGGATTTCCTGCTACTCAATAAGTGTACAAGAGATGCTGTTGTACTTGCCCTTGGTGGAGGTGTCATTGGCGATCTCGTTGGATTTGTTGCCGCAACCTTGTACGTCTTCAGTTTTTTTAAGCAGTTTGAACATCAACTAAGACCATTTTTAGCATGCGTGGCATTCGCTTCGTTCAGATTCCTACTACACTTTTGGCTATGGTTGACTCTAGCATCGGGGGAAAAACAGCGATTGATACTCCACATGGAAAGAACCTGATAGGTGCCTTTTGGCAGCCAGAATACATTTTTATCGATGCAGCATTTCTTGAGACTCTTCCTCAACGTGAATTTTCCAATGGGATGGCTGAAATTGTTAAAGTGGGTCTGATTCTTGAGATGTCTGATTTCTTGTTGCTTATACGTCTGAACAAGACTGCAGCCATTTGGAATGAGAGCGACTTCCTGGCTCTCGAAGCGCGTTCGGCCGAAATCTTCACTGCTATCCAGACAGCCTCCACAAATTATGCTGGGCGAACCAAGAATACACGTTCAGCCGCTCAAGACCTCCTTCTCTCTGTAATCGTCGGTTCCATTTCGGTGAAGGCTCATATCGTGACGATCGATGAACGAGAGACTGGCCTCCGCAACCTCGTCAATTTTGGTCATAGTATTGGTCATGCTATTGAAGCCGTTCTGACACCCACCATTCTTCATGGCGAGTGTGTCAGTGTCGGCATGATCCTCGAGGCCGAGCTCTCGCGTCAAATGGGAATTTTGTCTCAGGTCGGCGTTGGGCGCCTTTCTCGGTGCCTGAAGGCATATAATTTACCCATCGCTCTGTCTGATCCCCGTATCGCTAATATTCCCGCTGCACGCCTTTTGACCGTTGATCATCTCCTTGACATAATGCGTATTGATAAGAAAAACAGTGGACCAAACAAGAAGATTGTTATTCTATCGAGAATTGGTGCAACCTATGAGCCAAAGGCGACTGTGGTCAAGGATGAACTCATTGCGAAGACGCTCTCCGAGGCAGCGAAAGTAATCCCTGGTGTCCCTTCCCATAACCCTGTTGTGATGTCGACACCGGGCTCCAAGAGTATTTCTAACCGCGCTTTGGTGCTTGCAGCTTTGGGAAAAGGCACTTGCAGACTTACAAATCTATTGCATTCCGATGATACCCAGGTTATGATGTCTGCTCTCAAGGAGCTCAAAGTGAGTGTCGAGCTGATTGTCAAGGTACTTATTCTGACGCTTCAGGAAAGGGCGCTAAATTTTCATGGGAAGACAATGGTGATACCCTGGTTGTCGAGGGTGGCGAAGGTTTCCTCGCCGTACCTCCTAGGGGTAAAGAGCTCTATCTTGGCAATGCCGGAACTGCTGCTCGCTTCCTTGCCACTGTTTGTACCCTCGTCCAGACTTCGCCTGGGGATGATACTAGTGTTACTGTTATCACAGGCAATGCTCGCATGAAGCAACGTCCCATTGGGCCTCTCGTTACTGCACTGAGAGCCAACGGCAGCAGCATTGACTGTTTAGAAACTGATGGGTGCCTACCTCTGGCAATTGCTCCTGAAGGTCTGAAGGGTGGTACGATCCAACTCGCCGCCAGCGTTTCCAGCCAATACGTATCTTCTATCCTCCTCTGCGCTCCCTATGCTGCAAAACCTGTGACGTTAGAACTTACAGGGGGCCAAGTTATCTCACAGCCCTATATTGATATGACGATTGCGATGATGAAGACATTTGGTGTTGATGTTGTTCGAAGGACCGATTCTGCCACCGGAAAACTCCTCGATATTTATGATATACCCAAAACTGTATATGCCAATCCATCGGCCTACAGCATTGAATCAGACGCAAGCAGTGCTACATACCCGTTGGCTATTGCCGCTATTACCGGTACCTCCTGTACTATCAACAATATTGGCACGAGTTCACTTCAAGGTGACGCCCAGTTTGCGAAAGAAGTGCTGGAAAAGATGGGCTGCACAATCAAGCAAACAGAATATCAGACTACTGTGCAAGGGCCGCCGATTGGGAGCTTGAAAGCTATTGAGGAGGTGGACATGGAGACCATGACAGATGCTTTCTTGACTGCCACAGCTGTTGCTGCTGTGTCCTCCGGCAAGACAAGGATCCTGGGCATTGCCAATCAGCGAGTGAAAGAATGTAATAGAATTCGTGCAATGATTGACCAGCTTGGTGCGTCGTATGGATTTACTGATGATGAACGCAATTAACCGAGTTTCCTCACAGCTAAATTCGGCGTGGAGTGTCTCGAGTTGGACGATGGCCTAGAGATCATTGGAAGGCCCATTTCCGAGCTCAAACGGGGTGTTAGCGTTCATTGTTATGACGATCATCGTGTTGCTATGGCGTTCAGTGTTTTGGGTACTGTCATTGAGGATACCATACTTGAGGAAAAACGTTGTGTTGAGAAGACGTGGCCAAACTGGTGGGATGATCTTGAAAACAAGGTTTGTCCTCAATTGACCTTGTAGTTGATTTACTTGCTGACCTGATCTGCGTAGATTGGCATCAAGGTAGAGGGCGTTGATTTAGCTGGCCTTCAGGCCAAAGCTTCTGTCAGTGGAATCAGGTCTTTCGATACTTCCGCATCCGTCGTCCTCATTGGCATGCGTGGTGTTGGCAAGTCTTTCATCGGTGACATAGCTGCCGAAGTCCTTGGCTGGCCACAACTCGATGCAGATGATTATTTGGCCGATAAAATGAAGCAGCCTCTTCGGGAATTTGTTGCTGAACATGGCTGGCCTGCCTTCCGCGAAGCCGAAGCTCAGGTTCTAGAGGAGTTGTTAAACCAGAAACCCACAGGCCACATTATATCCTTGGGTGGCGGAATTGTTGAAACCCCTGCATCTCGAGACATTCTCAAGCAATATGCTGCTACAAAGGGAGCTGTCATACATATCTCTCGGCCATTGGATGAAATTATCGCATACTTGGGTGTTGAGAATGCCAGGCCTGCTTATGGAGAGCCTGTGGCTGATGTTTACCACAGACGTCAACCTTGGTTCTCTGAAATATCTAACTATGAATTCTTCAATCCCGTTGGCGACACCTCCGTCGTGACAACTCCTTCTGCTGGCATTTACGAAGAGGTCGCCCGTTTCTTTAAGCATATTACCGGTCAGCGACCCAACCTCTCTTCAAATGTCAGCAGCGGGAAGCGTTCCTACTTCCTCTCGCTGACATATCCCGACGTCACACAAGCACTACCGATCATTGACCAGATATCTGAAGGTGTTGATGCTCTTGAACTGCGGGTTGACCTTCTGAGATCGGCTCAGGATGTCGTAGACAACGCCATTCCCTCCGCCAGATACGTTGCTGCTCAGCTCGCTACCCTTCGACGCGCCACTTCTCTTCCTATTGTGTATACTGTCCGAACTGTATCGCAAGGTGGAAAACACCCAGATAGGGCTGTAAATGAGGCCCTGGAGCTCCTTGAGCTGGGTTTGAGGGCTGGTGTGGAGTATCTCGACGTTGAGATTACCTTGCCCGAGCAAAAGGTTCAAGAGCTCGTCGCGAAGAAGGGTTTTTCAAAGGTTATTGTATCGTACCACGACTTTAGCGGCAATCTCAAATGGAACTCAAGCACTGTCAAGGAAAAGCACGATATTGCTCAAAGTATCGGTGATCTTATTAAGATTATTGGTACGGCCAACACTGTCCAGGACAATTTCAAACTACATGAGTTTGTAACTAACGTTGGCGTCAAACCGGGCGCAAAACCTATAATTGCAGTCAATATGGGTACTCAGGGTCAGCTTTCGCGCATCTTGAACGAGACCTTTACTCCCGTCACGCACCCACTCCTCCCATTCAAGGCTGCACCCGGTCAACTTTCTTTTAAACAGATCCAGGAAGCTCTTCACCTTGTCGGTGAGCTGCCTTCCAAGCAGTTCTACCTCTTCGGTAACCCTATCGCCCACTCCATGTCCCCCACTTTGCACAATTCAGGTTTTCAGGTGCTAGGCCTTCCTCATAGATATCACCTCATGGAGACACAGAGTTTCAACAAAAAGAACAAGGAGGCAATCACAGCAGACGACTTTGGAGGTGCATCCGTGACGATCCCGTATAAGCTTGATGTTATTCCTTTTCTCGACGAACTTACCCCTGCTGCGAAGGTAATTGGAGCAGTGAATACCATCATTCCGAGGTCGTCTTCAGAAGGCAAGCGGATGCTTGTTGGTGATAATACGGATTGGTTGGGTGTTCGTGCGAGTGTCGTTGCTCAGCTTGCTACAGGAAGCGTGAAGAATGCGTTGGTGATTGGTGGTGGAGGAACTGCGCGTGCCGCACTCTACGCCCTCCAGTCTCTCGGTGCGGAAACCATCTACCTTTGGAACAGGACGAAGAGCAAGGCTCAGGAGCTTGCTACGGCCTTCCCTGATGCCCGTATCCACGTTTTGGACCAACTTGGTGTCTTCCCTTTTGCTCCTCCTAATGTAATTGTTGGCACTATTCCTGCCACTGCTACCACACTTGAGAAGGGAACACCGGGCGCTACGTTCCTGACAGCTGATCTGTACCAGTATCGCGATGGACCTGCTGTTGTCGTTGATATGGCGTACAAGCCCGCGGATACACCACTTCTCCGTCTTGCAAGTGTTGCGTCCAATTGGAAGACTTTGCCAGGATTAGAAGTACTATTGGAGCAGGGGTATGAGCAATTTGAGCTTTGGACAGGAAGGAAGTGTCCACGTGGAGCTGTTGGTGAAAAAGTGAGAGCAAAGTACTACTCGACATGATCTTTTGGACATGAAGTAGCAGAGCGTTCTTGGATATAAGTGTAGAATTTTGATCGAGTAGTCTTCGAACAACGTATGTAGTAGGCACCAATTTGATCTTGTTTTTCTTACTCATGGGCGGTGGTTTTGACGAGCGCGTTGTACAAGTTTATGGCCGGACATGATTGGTGATCCGCAACGTCGCTGTTGTTATTTATCACTCAGCCCAAATAATCTGACTCGGTCAGGGGCTAAAAAATAAATCCTCTTGTGGTTGAGTTCGGAGTCAGACCAAGTTTTGAGGTCAGTCAT
>Ga0153946_1000697_pt1 | contig 14748 bp, 10 predicted proteins | sample TSNJ030MetaG_FD_104751 | JGI IMG/M metagenome (GOLD analysis project Ga0153946, IMG submission 104751) | Attine ant fungus gardens microbial communities from New Jersey, USA - TSNJ030 MetaG | ecosystem: Host-associated > Fungi > Mycelium > Unclassified | place: USA: New Jersey, Wharton State... | reverse complement strand
CAAGCTGCAAAAGGCGGGCTGGTACAAGGGTTCTGTTTTGGATGCCGGGTGCTTCTTCACCTTTTACAAGGAGGTGGACGGGATGGGCGCGCAGCTGAATTTCAGCGGCATGTATGTGTCCCCGCAGCCCGACGAGATCATCACGCTGGGCCGGTTGGGCTTTTACCAGCAGGGCAAGGTGCGCCGGGGCGGCTATGTATACGACGATTTGCACGCGGACCGGCTCACTTCCCCCTCCAAGCTGCCCGCAAGGCTGCTCAGCGAATTCCTCCACGAGGTGGCGCTGGCGGTCTCCACCTCCACCGAGTCCGACCCCGACTGGCGGGAGAATCGGAATTTGGTATTCCCCGATCCGAATAAAAGATAGGAGCGCTTGACATATGAAGGCAAACACCATTAAACCACCGGTGGAAGCACAGTACCAACGGCAGCTGGAGGCCTTGCGCGCCGCCGACGGGGAAAACAAAAGGCCCGTCGGGTGGCTGCTCTCGCCCAAGGGGGTGCGCACCTTTATCCTCGGCGCGCCAAAGCCTTTGGAGCTTTGCGGGGAAAAGGTGGAGATCGACCAGAAGTACTTCGGCGACGACACCCTGGTGGAGCGGTGCATCATCACCCTGGCGGGCAACCGCGGCCTGATGCTGGTGGGGGACCCCGGCACCGCAAAAACCATGCTCAGCGAGCTGCTCTCCGCCGCCATCTCCGGAAGCTCCACCAACACGGTGCAGGGCACGGCGGGCACCACCGACGACAACATCAAGTACTCCTGGAACTACGCGCTGCTGCTGGCCAAGGGGCCGGTGGACGAGGCGCTGGTTCCCGCCCCCCTGTACACGGGTATGAAAAACGGGATTATCACCCGCTTTGAGGAGATCACCCGCTGCCCCAGCGAGGTACAGGACACCCTCATTAGCGTCATGAGCGACAAGGTGCTGCAAATCCCCGAATTCGGGCAGGAGGGCTTTTTGTTCGCCGCCCCCGGCTTTAACATTATCGCCACCGCCAACACCAGGGACAAGGGCGTCAACGAGATGTCCAGCGCCCTGAAACGCCGCTTCAACTTCGAGACGGTGAATCCCGTGAACAGCATCAAGCTGGAGTGCGAGATCATCACCCGGCAGTGCGCGTCGCTGCTGGCGGGCACCGACCCCGCGATTTCGGTACAGCCCGACGTGGTGGAGATCCTCGCCACCACCTTCCAGGAGCTGCGGGAGGGCCAGACCCGGGAGGGCGCGAAAATCGAATCCCCCTCCGCCGTGATGAGCACCGCCGAGGCGGTGTCGCTGTACTACCAGTCCGCCCTCACCGCCTACTACTACGGCGGCGGCGTCACCATGGACGCGCTGACCCAGAACATCAAGGCTGCCGTGCTCAAGGAGAGCCGGGACGACCTGCCCCGCCTGAAAAACTACTGGAACACGGTGGTCAAGGCGCGCGCGGCGGGGAGCAAGCTGTGGAAATCCCTCTACGAGGCCCGCAAATGGATACATTAACGGCGCGGTTCAATTGCTGCTTCGACCCCGGGGCCCCGGTGGTTTACTTTCCCATCCGCCACCATTCCCCCGCCTGCTCGCTGCATCTGGGGCGGCTGCTGGAGGACGTGCCCTTTGACTGCATTCTCATCGAGGGCCCCGCCGACACGAACCATCTGCTGCCCCACATCGCCGCTGCGGACTCCCAGGCGCCGCTGTGCATCTACTACAGCTGTGTCCACAAGGAGACGGATGAGGCGGGGGAGACGGGGGAGCACCGCACCGCCTGCTATTACCCCCTGCTGGATTTCTCCCCGGAGCTGGGGGCCATCCGCCACGGTGCCGGCGCGGGGGTGGCGACCCGGTTTATCGACCTGCCCTACGGCGCTTTGTCCCGGCTGGAGCGGGAGCGGCGCAGGGATAAGGGGAAATCGGAAAAAAACACCTATTACGACGACTACTATCTCAGCCGCAGCGACTACATACAACGGCTGTGCAAAAAAACCGGCTGCCGCCACTACGGCGAGCTATGGGAAAAATATTTCGAGATAGGCGGGCTCGACATGTCCACGGCGGAGTTTGTGCGCGCCCTGCTGGCCATGTGCCACTTCTCCCGGGTGGAGGAACCCCGTGAGCTGCTGGAGGAGGAGGGATGCCTTGCCCGGGAGGCCCACATGGCCGCCTGCATTGCCCACGCCAAGGGGGAATTTGGCAAGATATTGGTGGTCACCGGCGGCTTCCACACGGCGGCTCTGGCGGAGCTTGTGGAGGGCATGGAGCCCGGCGCGCCGCCGCCTGCCCCGCCCCGGGTGAAGGCAAACAGCTATCTCATCCCCTATTCCCTAGCGGAGAGCGACCAGCTGGCGGGCTACGCCAGCGGCATGCCCTACCCCGCCTTTTACCAGCAGGTGTACGGCAGAATGCAAAAGGATCCGGACACCGCCTTTGACGCCGCCGTGCTGCATTTTCTGGCGCGCATCGGCGGCGAGCTGCGCCGCAAAAAGGAGAGCACCTCCCTGGCGGACGAAATCGCGGCCCTGGCGCAGTCCAAGGGCCTGGCGGAGCTGCGGGACAAGCCCCGGCAGGGCGTGTACGAGCTGCTGGACGCGGTGCGCAGCGCCTATGTCAAGGACGGCGGCGCGGCGGGGAACAGCATCCTGCGCACCGCCCGGCAGCTTCTGCGCGGCGACGCCATGGGCAGCGTTACGGCGGCGGCGGATAAAATCCCGCTGCTGGTGGACTTCCAAGCCCAGGCCGCCCGCTTCCGGCTGAAGGTAAGGGGGGCCGCCCGGCAGGAGATCACCCTGGATATCCTCACCAAGCCCCTGCACCGGGAGGCCAGCGTCTTTCTCCACCGCCTGGACTTTTTGGAGGCGGACTTTGGCCGGTGCCTGTCCGGCCCCGACTACCGGCGCAGGGACACCGCCCGGGTGCGGGAGCGGTGGCGGTACGCCTCCAGCGCCCGGGTACAGTCCCGGCTGGTGGACGTCTCCTACCTGGGCGGCACCGTGCGGGAGGCCGCCTCCACGCTGCTCAGCCGCAAACGGGAGCCGGACGCGGGCTGTGGGGCGTGCACCCGCTTGCTCATCGACGCCGCCGTGATGGATCTCACCGAGCACATGGATTCCCTCACCGATTCCACCCGGGAGGCGGTGGCGCAGGACGGCTCCTTCCTCTCGCTGGCCCAGGCGGCGGCCAATCTGCTGTTTTTGGAGGACGCCCGATGGCTGCTGAACCTCCCGGAGGGGGCCATCCCCAGGGATCTTCTTTTTTCGGTATACCACAAGGGCGTGTCGCTGCTGCCCGGGCTGTCCACCGGCCACGAGGAGGAGGACCGGGAGCTGGCGAAAATTTTAAAGGACCTGTACCAGGTGTCCCGGCGGGAGGGCATGGCCGGGGAGCTCCTGGACGAGGCGCTGCGGGAGCTGGCGGACCGGGACCGGCCGCCCCCCTGCGTCCAGGGCAGCGCCGCGGGGCTCCTCTACGCCTCCGGCGCGCTGGGCGCGGAGCAGGTGCTGGAGTATGCCCGGTCCTACCTCTACGGCTCCGGCGGAGAGGTGCAGCTCTCGGGGCGGTTTCTCAGCGGGTTGTTCCTGTCCGCCTGGGACATCCTCTTTGCCGGTACGGGTTTTTTGGAGGGGCTGAGCCATCTTCTGGAGAGCCTGGAGGAGAGCGCCTTTTTGAACCTGCTGCCGGATCTTCGCCTGGCCTTCAGCGTCTTTACCCCCAGCCAGATCCAACGCGTCGGCGGCGAGGTGGCGGCGCTTCTGGGCGTAACCCAAGGGGAGCTGGCGGCGAAAGCCGTGCCCGAAGGGGTGTTGGCGCTGGGCCGCACGCTGGATGAGCACGCCGGAAAAACCGTGCTGGGAGAGGGGGCCGCGTTATGAGTAAACCGGACACACGTCTGGTCAATCGCTGGAGGCTGGTGCTGGGCAAGTACGCCCAGTCGCCGCTGGGCCCCGGCTTTGGCGGCGAGGGCGAAGGCGCCTACCAGGAGGTGGACGACCTGCTGGATTTCCTCTACGGGCGGGAGTACGGCGAGGAACGGGGCGTGTTGGAGGGCGGCGGCGGGGAATCCACCCTGACAGTGCCCCGCTGGATCGAAAAAATCCGCCGCCTCTTCCCCAGGGAGACGGTGGAAAAGCTGGAGGGCCATGCCCTGGAGCGCTACAATCTCAAGGAACTGCTCACCGACGCCCGTGTGCTGGAAAGCCTGGAACCCAACATGGCGCTGTTAAAGCAGATATTGGCCCTGAAGGGCATGATGCGGGGCGACGTGCTCCACACGGCGCGGCAGATTGTGCGCCGGGTGGTGGAGGAGCTCGCCCGCAAAATGGAGACGGAGGTGCAAGCGGCGGTGATGGGCCGCCGCGACCGCAGCCGCTCCACCCCCTACCGCTGCTCCAAAAACTTTGACTTCCGCCGCACCATCCGCAAAAACCTGCAAAATTACGACCCCCAACAGCAGCGGCTGGTGGTGGAGAAGGTCTACTTCAACCGCAATCTGCGCCGCTATAATCCCTGGCATATCATCCTGTGTGTGGACGAGAGCGGCAGCATGCTGGAAAACGTCATCCACTCCGCCGTCATGGCGGGCATCTTCGCCAAGCTCCCCGTGCTCACCACCAAGCTGGTCATCTTCGACACAAGCGTCGTGGATCTCTCGGGCTACATCGACGACCCCGTGGAGGCGCTGATGAGCATCCAGCTGGGCGGCGGCACCGACATCGGCCGGGCGCTGGCCTACTGCGAGAGCCTGATCACCACGCCCCACCGCACCATTGTGGTCCTCATCAGCGATCTCTGCGAGGGCGGCTCCCCCGGCGCCATGTACGCCCACGCCCACAGCATTATCGAAGCGGGGGCGCGGCTTTTGTGCCTCACCGCCCTGGGCGAGGAGGGGGGCATGTACGACAAAACCGCCGCCAAGCGCCTGGCCGCCATGGGCGCCCCCGTGGCCGCCCTCACCCCCGGCAAGCTGGCCGGGTGGATTGGGGAGGTTATCGGGGCGGGGTGAGGCTTTTTGTGATAATGGCTATAATCTGAATTTGGATTTGATTAGAATTAGAGGAGAAATTATAGATGACGAAGAGAACCATAAAGAATTTGATGGATGAAGCTGCCAGCAATTTGAAAGTTGCCAATGTCCATATGGTGTATAACGAAAACTACTACAATCTTATCCCTCTAAAAGCAAGTGATCAACTATTTTTAGCTATAAACGAGGACGATTTCATCTTTGACGGGTTTCGTATTTCGCGATTTAGAGATGTGAAAGAAGTACACATTAAAAATGACAAATGTGATGAAATAATACAAAGCGAAGGTCTTCTCAATAAAGTGTATATCCCTGAAATCAATCTGGCAAATTGGCAAACTGTATTTGAAGGGCTTAAGGATATTGGAATGAATATCATCGTTGAATACGAAACGGCAGAAGGTGAGGATGACAACTTCACAATAGGGAAAATCGAACGAATATATAAAGGGTGTTTATATATGTTTTACTTTGACGCAGATGGAATATGGAATACTGAACCCTACCGCATCCCATATAATGAAGTAACCAGCGTTACCTTTGATAGTCGATACATTAATGTTTTTACAAAGTACATTCCCCAAGCGCCAATAGCATAACTGGTACATGTTTAGATTATCCACTGACTACATTATTTTTAGGAGTATCGCCATGAACAGCCTGTCCACCGCTCTGAACAGCGCCGACGAGGCGTATCTCACCGCCCTTTCCAACAAGGGGCTCTACAAGCGCGCCCTGCGGGAGCTGCCCGGGGCGGGCGTCACCCTGCGCTGGGAGGGGGACAGCCTGACGGCGGACTTCGCCGACGGCACCTGCGTCACCGTCGCGGGGAGCATCCGGGAGTACCGGTGCACCTGCCCCTCCCGCAGCGTCTGCAAGCATCTGCTCATGGCGATACTGCGCTTTCAGGAGCAAGGCGGCGGCGAGGGGGAACCTCCCGCCGCCGACGCTCCTCCCCCGGATTTTTCCCCCATTGCCGGGGTGACCGCCGCCGGTCTTGAAAAGCTGGCGGGCAAAAAGGCGCTGCGCGAGGTGCTGTTGCGCATGGAGCTGGAAACAGGCGAGGCCGCCGTTGAGGAGGGCTCGGTGCTGCGCGTTGTGTTGCCGGACAGCGGGCACACCGTGCGCTTTTTGCCCGGCGCTCCCCTGGCCGAGGCCAATTGCAGCTGCAAATCCCCCCATTTTTGCGCCCACCGCACCGAGGCGGTGCTCCGGTACATCAAAAAGGTCAGGGGCGCGCTGCCCGCGGAGCTGTTGCCCCAGGCCCGGGAGGAATCCCCCTTGGAATTCAGCGGCTACGCCCTCCCTCACATCCGGCGGTATCTGGCCGAGGTGTTCTCCACCGGGCTTGCCCGCCTCCCCGAGGACACCCCCCACCGCTTCGAACAGCTGGCCACCATCTGCCACAGCCGCCGCCTGGCCAATATGGAGCGGCTGTGCAGCCGCGCCGCCGGGCAGCTCACCCGGTTCTTCGCCAAAAGCGCCACATTCCGCCCGGACGCTCTGCTGGGCGATTTGTCCGCGCTGGTGAGCCTGTGCGGCGCGCTGGAGTCCGGCGAAACCAGCCGCGAAGCCGTGGGAGTGTTCCGGGAGCGGTACCGGCCCATCCCCACAGCGGAGCTCCACGGCCTGGGGGCCTATCAGTGGCACTCCCCCGGGGGGTACACCGGCGTGTCGGCGCTGTTCTTCTGCCCCGGCATGGGGGAGGTGCTCACCTACACCACGGCGCTGCCGGCAACCGTCAGCCCAAAGCCCGAGGCGGAAAAAATGTACCACGGCGCCGCCCCCTGGAAGCTGCCCGCCAAGCTCTCCGCCATCGCGCACAGCGTGCTGCTGCTGACGGGCGGCAAGGTGAGCGGCAAAAACCAGCTCTCCTCCTCCGAAACCGCCTCCGCTCAGAGCCGGGGTCCCTCCTCCCCGGACAGCGAGAGCTTGGCCCCCATCCGCTTCGGGGATTTTTCCGCGCTGCTGGAGAGTCTTTGGAAGCGGGGGGAGGAGGAGGGTACACGCACCCTCTGCGCCATTTTAACGCCCGCGCGCTACGGGGCCTGCCGATACGACGAGGTGGACCAAAGGCTGACGCTGCCGGTGTACGACAGCGCGGAGCGGCGCCTGACCCTGGAGGTCGCCTACGAGCCCTCCACGGCCCTGTTGCTGCAAAATTTGCGGCGGCTGGAGGAGGGGGACGCCCTGCGCGGGCCGCTGCTGGCCCGGGTGTCCTTTGCGGGGGGCGCTCTGAGTGCCTTTCCCATCACCGCCTACGAAGCCGACACCCCCAACCTGGGGCTGGACCGCCTGAAAACCCGCAGCGACGGCAAAACCGCCGGACCTTACTTTGACTGGGGGGACGCCACATGACGCCGTACAGCTATCTGCGCGCCCTGTTGGACGACGCCCGCAACCTGCTGGGCGGCGTCTTCGAACAGGGACTATCCAATTGCGGCCGACTGGAACAGGATTGCGGGGCGCTGGCTCTGCGCCTTAAGGAGGCGGGGCTGGAGCACGGAGCGCGCCTGTTTGACGGGCTGGCGGCGCAGTTTGCGGACTCCCGCTTCCACCGGGACTGGGAATCCGGCGACGCGGTTGTTCTCTTTTCTCAAAGCTGGCGGTACCTCGCCGCCTGCTTGGACCGGCTGGACTTTTTGGAGGCCAGGGCCGGTATGGAGGCGGACAGCGACTGAACACGGACACTGCGCCGATTAAATAATCCCCCGATAGGACAGGAGAAACAGGATCAATGAGGCGAGGAGGAGCAGAGCCACCAGCATGACGCCGATATTGAGCTTGCCCTTTTGCGCGCCGGCGGAGGAGGGGGGAAGGAGGTTGGATTTGCGCAGGGCGTTGACCACCGGCTTGTAAATTAGAATGGTGAGGGTGGCGTTGATGCCCGACTTCAGCAGGTTAAAGGGAAGGAATACGGTGGTGAGTATGGCGGCGACGTCGGCGCGGGCGACATCCATATACAAGGGGGTGATGAGGTAGTTCCACAGGAGCATGGCGGCGGTCATGGCGGCGACGCCCGCGACGAGACCGGCGACGGCGCCGGCCATAGTGCGCTTGTACTTGTAAATGGCGGACGCGGTACACGCAAAGGCGCAGGAGGAAATGATGTTCATAACAAGGCCGATTATGCCGGTGTCGCTGGTGGTAAACATTTCCACCAGGGAGACCACCAGGGAGATGGAAAAGGCGGCCAGCGGCCCGAAGATAAAGCCGCCCAGGGTGATAATGACATCCTTGGGATCATACTTTAAAAAGAGGACGACGGGTACGCGCCCCACCAGCATAACGATGTAGGCGATGGCGCAGAGGACGGCGACGGTAGTCAATTTGCGGGTGCGTTCACGAACCATAATGAAAAACCTCCAAACAAACAGTAACACCCGAAAGACATGTCTTTCAGGCGTATGTGCAATATACATACAGCTTCTTCCATCCAGACTGTACTGTCGGTATTGGAGTTACACCAATTCAACGCCGGAGCGCTCGCGGACTATACCGCCGGTCGGGAATTTCACCCTGCCCTGAAGACTGTTATTCAGTTGTTCTATAAAATAGTATAGCATTATACAAAAAAATAGCAAGCCCCCAAAAGATGCATAATCCAAATTACCTGCCGCCGCCCTTGCGCAGGCGTTTTATAGCCCACCAAACAAGGATGCCCGTGACGGTCGCCGCCGAAATCACACCGCCGGGCAGCAGCCCCGGCGCGCGGTAGCGCATGTCCACCCGGTGGGCTCCCGACGGGAGCTCCACGGCGAGAAAGACCTGGGAAAACCGGTGAAGCCGCACCGGCGTCCCGTCCACCTCCACCGTCCAGCCCTCGTCGTAGGGAATGGTGGTGACCATGAGGCCGTCCCGGGGGGCGGTGATGCTCCCCGATACCCTGGTGTCGGTGAACACGTCGAAATCCATGGCGTATTCACCGGCGGCCTGTGCGGCCCGCTGCGCCTCGTCCACATCCAGCGACTCGATGAAGGGGGTGTGGCAGCTCATTTTGTCCCGGTTTCGGTTCATCCTCATATCCAGTACCGGATTTTCCCCCGCGCCCAGCGAAACAATGGTGTTGTGGCGGTATGCAAGCTCCGGCTGCGCGTAGCTGTCGTTTACAAAGATCTCGGTGTTGGTGAAGCTTCCCCCTAAGGGGAAGTAGGCGTAGGCGGGCCGCCCCGCGCCGTTTGTGATGGAATAGGACACCCAGGCGTCCTCCTCCCCGATGATCACACGGTGGTACTCGATGTAGCCGCTGCGGGCCGCCTCGCGGACATTGTGCAGCGTACACCCCCAATCCAGCGGCGTGAAGAGAGCGGGGGCATTGTCAGCCGCCCCCGTAGCGCGGACAAAATCGTTCACCAGCGCAAAGGGATTGTCCGATTCCCCGCTGTACCGGAGCGCCTTGTAGTCGGCGTAAAAGGCCAGGGGATAGGCGCAGAGATTTTGGTATATCCCGGTGTCGCCAATGCCGCCCACCAGGCTGTAGCCGTCGCCCAGTTCCTCCTTGCTCAACACATACCGGATGCCCAGTATGCCGTTGGTGGCGGGGGTGGCGGGGGCAAAGCGCAGCTCGTTGGCGGTGCCGTTGTTGTAGGAGAGCCGCTGCAAATAGTAATTGAGGTTCTGGTCGGTGGTGGTGCTGTAGTGGGAGACGCCCCCGTAGCCTAGGGCCATGCCGCCGTTGGCGCTGCGCTGCTCCGTTAACTCCATGCGGTAGACGCCGCCGTCCAGCTCCCGCACCTTCTCCACCACCGGCCCGTAAGTATCCCGAAACCGCGTGTAGCTCTCCCGGGTTTTGTACTGGAATTGGGCGTCGGTGCGGGCTGCCAGCATGTAGGCGCTCCACGCGCTCTCGCCGCACACCAAAACGCACAGGAGGATGGCCGCCGTGCGCTGGGAACCGCGGGATTTGTCCGAGTAACCCGCCCACAACAGCAGTCCGTAGGCCAGCGCAAAGGCAATGCACAAGGCGATGAGGCACACACCCGCGTAGGCGTGACCCGCGATTCCCGCCTCCAGAAGTATGAGCAGCAAAATCAGCCCGCTGCCTACGGCTCCCACGCGGCCCACCGTCTGCACCTGCCCAAGGCCCCGCAGGGCCAGATGGATGCATAAAAAAGAGACGACAAAGGAATAACGGGCGGGGTACCAGGTGGGGTCCTCAAAGGCGTGCCAGCCCAAATCCAGCAGCCGGCAGCTCAGGCAGAGCAACAGAAAGCCCAACAGACAGCCAAAGACGGTTTTTTCGCGTCTGGTGATGCCCCGCGCGCCAAAAAACAGCAGTGCCAGCAGTACTGTCAGCAGGGTGCAGTACAGGTTGGGCGTGCCGGAGTCGGTGAGGGAATCGTAGGCGCCGGGCAGGAACTTGGAGGTGAGGGCCGTCAGGGAGTGGTTGAGGTGCAGGTCCAGGGGAATGTCCCACATGCTGGATTGCCCGCTGCTCAGGTTGAGGTAGGCGGGGATGAGCAGGAAGGCGCAGCAGGCCGCGGCCAGGGCCGCCCACAGCAGAAAGCGCCCCAGCTTGCGCAAAAAGACGCGCCAGTCCCGGTGCTCCGCGAAGTACACCGCCACAAGGTATAAAAACGAAAACAGGCCGATCATGTAGCCGATGTAGTAGCTGGTGAGGAACACATAGAGGAGGCTGAGGAAAAACAGGCGGTATTTGTCCTCCCGGAGAAGCTTTTCCACCCCCAGAAGCACCAGGGGCAAAAACGCGGCGCCGTCCAGCCACATGAGGTTGGAGGAGTACACCACATTGTAGGCGATGAGCGCCCACACGACGGAAAACGCGGCGTTGGCCGCGCCCTTTAGCCGGAAGGTGTATCCGGCGTAGCAGGAAAAGGTGAAGCCGCCCAGGCCGAATTTGAGCAGCGTGATCACAAGGACGGCCTCGGTGATATGGGAAACCGGGAAAATCAGCAGCAGGAGCAAAAAGGGGCTGGCTGTGTAAAAGGCCACCAGGCCCAGCATGTTGAGCCCCATCCCCATATTCCAGCTGCGCATCAGGCTGTCCCCGCTGAGCAGGGCGCCACGGAGCTGTGCGTAGTAATCGATGTACTCGCTGTTCATATCAAGAATCAACAGTGTATTTTCCCCGAAGGGGTAGACGCCCAGCAGCGCAAACACCCCGCCCATGATGAGGATGGGCAAACAAAAAGCGGCAATCCGCGCAGCAACCATATTTTTTTTCAACGCAAGGTCTCCTTTTGCCAATGTCTGCTAATTGCTATAGTATACCGTTTTTTTGGAAGCGATTCAAGCAATACCGTAATAGTATTCACGACAAACGCGGGAATAAAAAGTGAATGGTGAATGATGAATAATGAATAATTTTGGAATCCGCTGCGGCGGATAAATCAAATAAAACACAAATTCCCTATGTGTTATTCAATTCATCGCCGGATGGCGATACCATAATCATTCATCATTCATCATTCATCTTCTTTTTTTGATTGCCATGCGTTTGCCGTGGAATAACATGAACGCCTGCCGGACGGTGTTATTACCGCTCGCAGTGCTTCCAAAGCTGCCACAGCAAATCGGCGCTGTAGCTCTTGGTCAGGGAGCCGGTGGGGTAGGCGTTGCCGTCGTGGAGGTCCAGCATTCGGTAGGCGGCCAATTCCTTGTAGGATTGCAGCGCCCAGGAGGGGATTTTCTCTTTGTCCGCGATTTGCAGGCTGTACTCCTTGACGTCGTCAATTTTGGCGGCGTTGCTGCACAGCAGCACGGCCTCGGCGCGGGTGGGTATTTCGCTGTAGACAAAGGCATTGCCCGCGGGAATAATGCCCTCCACCACCGCCTTTTTTACATAGGGCTTCAGCCACAGGGGGAGCTGGGCGTCATTGGCAAGGCCGGTGTTTACCGTAGGGCTGAGCTGCGCGTCCATGCCGGAGACGCCCAGCAGCATTACCAGGAATTCCCCTCTGGTCACTGTCTCGTCCGGGTGAAAAAACCAGCTCTGCCCAATTTTTTCGCCTTGGAGGACGTTTTTCTCATACAGCTTGATGGCGGCGTATTCCGAGAAGCTGCCGGACATGTCCGCGTACTGGAACGCGGTCTTGTTGTTTTCGATGCTCACGGATAGGACGGCCTCCCGGGAATAATTGTAACAGGTGTCCACAGCGCACACGGTAAAGGAGTCGGAGCCGGTCATATCCTTGTAAGGGGTGTAGAGGAAGGCCCCGCCGTCAAAGGTGACCTGGCCCTTTTGCGGCTTTTGCGCCACTAAGAGGGTGAGGGCGTCGCCGTCGGGGTCGGTGGCGGCGACGCTGCCGCTGATGCCCACGTTTTTCACAGTGCTGTAGCTGGCGTTTTCAATTTCCGGGGCGCTGTTTTTATGGGGGGTGATATGGACGATGAGACTGGAGGGGAGGTTGGTTGTGCTTTGGGGCACAAAGCCCAGCGATGCCACGGCGGCGGCTTCGTTGGGAACAAAGCACAGGCGGTCCAATTCTTCCCGGTTCAGCTCTTCGCCCGCTTCCACCTCCACGCCGTCCAGGTAAAACGCGCCCTGGGTGAGATCGGGTATGGCGGTAATGGTGATTCCCCGCAGCTCGTTTTGGCGCAGCTCCATGCGCAGCTCCAAATCCCGGGCGGAGATCTCCAAAATCTCCTGCTTGGCCACAGACATGCTGCAGGTGCGGGTCCCCAGCGTGTCCGGCTGATAGGCGGGGACGGTGAAAATATCCAAAGCGGCATAGGCGGAGCTGCAAAGCAGCAGGGCCACGCAGAGGAGCAGAGCGGTTTTTTTAAAAAATTTCAAAGAAAGTTCCTCCCTCATATATCCTGCATGTGCGAATACTGGTTTTATTTTTAACAAAATTCTTACCATTATGAAGTGTAGTTTTTTCCAAAAAAGGGCGAGACTGGTTGCGGCGCCCCCACTCCATAATTCTTCACGATTCATTTTTCATCTTTAGTAAGCTGCGTTTGTCGGCAAATTGCGGCAGGCAGTTGCAATTTTTCCGTTTCCATGTCAAAATAGTACTGTTGCCGCAGTGCACGCGAGACTGTTGTGCGATACAGGGTGCCACAATTGCATGAATTTTATTAATAGGGGAATGAGTATGCCTAAACACCAATTCGTTTTAGTTCTGGACTTTGGCGGACAATACAACCAGCTCATCGCGCGCAGGGTGCGCGAGTGCGGCGTTTACTGCGAGGTGCGCCCGTACCGGGTGAGCATGGACGAAATTCGCGCGCTGGATCCCATAGGGATTATCTTTACCGGCGGGCCCGGCAGCGTCTTTGAGGAGGGCTCCCCCCGGGTGGATCCCCAGCTGTATCAAATGGGGATTCCCGTTCTGGGGCTTTGCTATGGACATCAGCTCATGGCCCAGGATCTGGGCGGGCATGTCATTGTGCCGGAGCAGCGGGAGTACGGAAAAACCCTCACCCGCTTTGACACCGGTTGTGAACTGTTTGCCGGACTGGAAGGAGAGGGAATCACCTGGATGAGCCACACCCTTTCGGTGGACAAGCTCCCCCAGGGCTTTGCGGGGGTTGCCGGAACCGAAACCACAGTCTATGCGGCCATGGCGGATGCTGAGCGCAGGCTGTACGGCATGCAGTTCCACCCCGAGGTGCTCCACACGGACAACGGTGTGGAGATGATCCGCAACTTCCTGTTCCGTGTCTGCGGCGCGCGGGGGGACTGGACCATGGAGGATTACGCCCATGCCGCCATCGCGGAGATCCGGGAAAAGGTGGGGGATGGCAAGGTGCTGCTGGCGCTCTCCGGCGGCGTGGACAGCTCGGTGGCGGCGGCCCTGCTCTCCAAGGCGGTGGGGGATCAGCTCACCTGTATTTTTGTGGACCACGGTCTTCTGCGCAAAAACGAAGGGGACGAGGTGGAGCGGGCCTTTGCCGACTGGAAGGTGCGGTTTGTGCGGGTAAACGCCGAGGAACGCTTTCTGGAGCGCCTGGCGGGCGTTTCCGACCCGGAGACCAAGCGCAAGATCATCGGCGGGGAGTTTATCCGCGTCTTTGAGGATGAGGCCAAAAAGCTTGGCCGGGTGGATTATTTGGTGCAGGGAACCATCTACCCTGATGTTATTGAGTCGGGCATCGGCGACGCCGCGGTGATCAAAAGCCATCACAACGTGGGCGGTCTGCCGGACTATGTGGACTTTAAGGAGATTATTGAGCCGCTGCGTCTGCTGTTCAAGGACGAGGTGCGCAGCTTGGGCAAAGCCCTGGGCCTGGCCGATTACCTGGTGTGGCGCCAGCCCTTTCCGGGGCCGGGTCTTGCCATTCGCGTTATCGGCGAGGTAACCAAGGACAAGCTGGATCTGCTCCGGGACGCGGACTTCATCTTCCGCGACGAGGTGAAGAGGGCGGGGCTGGACCGCGCGGTGCACCAATACTTTGCCGTGCTCACCGACATGCGCTCGGTGGGCGTTATGGGCGACGAGCGCACCTACGACTACACCCTGGCGCTGCGGGGCGTCACCACCACCGATTTCATGACCGCCGACTGGGCGCGGATTCCCTACGAGGTTTTGGGGAGGGTGAGCAACCGCATTGTCAATGAGGTGCGGAGTATAAACCGGATAGTGTATGATATAACCTCGAAGCCACCGGCCACCATCGAGTGGGAGTAAAAGAATCAGCCCCGGAAACCGCATAACTAAGCGGTTTTCGGGGTCTTTTTTTGTTCGTTGGTAACGTTTTGGTAACGTATCGCAAGATTTTCTAATTTTTCCGCAACCTCGGACTGTTTATTGGGGTACAGGTGGCCGTAGGTTT
>Ga0153946_1000695_pt1 | contig 14764 bp, 18 predicted proteins | sample TSNJ030MetaG_FD_104751 | JGI IMG/M metagenome (GOLD analysis project Ga0153946, IMG submission 104751) | Attine ant fungus gardens microbial communities from New Jersey, USA - TSNJ030 MetaG | ecosystem: Host-associated > Fungi > Mycelium > Unclassified | place: USA: New Jersey, Wharton State... | reverse complement strand
GATTTTTCGGAACCGAGACTTTGAGAAATTTTTTGGCATTGTACCTTTGATACCAAGTGGGCTGTCATCGTTTGGAAGCATTCGATTTAGTACATTACGACACATCGAGATTATCTATGCGGGTAAGTAGAATCTGATTTAGCACCTAAAATTTCCCATGATCAATAAGCTGCACTTGAGGGAATGCTTCCATCAGTCACCCTACCGTCCATTCGGGACAGGCCTATTCATTAGTCGGGGACAAATCACCTAGAGACTTATTTCATAGGGACACGTCAGCTTCTGGGACTGCCTCAGCAGTGCTATGCCTACCGCGGACTGCGACCGAGCCCTGCGTTAACGAATTGATGATATAAAAAAGTTTAGCTTTATTCTATTTTGGAGATAATATCTGTATATGTGATCTGTAACGACAACTTTTGTGCAACTTTTATCTACAGAAGGAGAATATAGAGAGTCTGGTTTTCTAGACCATGACGTCTTGAAATTGAAATGCCTGGGAAGTACATGTCTGGCCCCTTGAGTACAGATCCTTCTGAGGAGAACCATTCAATTACGAAAGACGGATCAAGAGATTGTACAAGATGACACCAATATATGAGTGTAATCTTGTTCTTTTTCTCCAAACAGTTGATCCCTGTCAGTACATCTCTCGGCTTCAACTGCGACAGTCTCTGAACGTCTAACTGAAATTCTCAGTGAGTACCGACTACTCCACAACTATTGAGAATACACGAATTGGTCCGGGACTTAACACCGCCGCTCCACATAATCAGACTGGCCCCTAATTTAGGGTGAAAAAGCAGGAGCAATAGTCTATGAGCATCTTGTAGTCTCTCACAACTCTTTCCTCCTGCTCCTCATTGGGCTGACGCCAGATTAAAATCAAACCCACGATTAAATATCTTTCCACGATTGATGCCATATGATTATGTAGTACAGGACAGAGACATGCTGCAGTACTATGAGCCTGAACGTAACTGGCTTCTTTGCTCCGCATAGTCCAGCATTTAAATACCCAGGTCCTGCTCAATTCGAAGTGTTCACATATCTTTTGCTCTATCAAGTCAGTATCGTCTGTCTTTGCCTTGAGCTAATGACTCAATTGAGCATTGTCAGGTGAGACGTTTCTAGATGATTATCCCTTTCAAGGCGTTAGTTCTCCTAGCTGCGGTCTCTCAGAGTTCTACTCAGTTCACACCACGTAAGTGAGGTTTTGCTCTTGAATTAACTTCTTGATCAAAACCTCGTAGGATCATGGGATGATGCATACGCGCTAGCAAATAATACCGTCGCCCAAATGACATTGGATGAGAAGATAGGGATTGTCACGGGTACCGGTCAGCTCAACAGCAATCGTGTGTCTTTTCGTGTTCCTATCCTGAGAAGCTGACGTTCAGGTTTCATTCTGGGTGACTTTGTAAATCAGGTCGTTGTGTCGGAGATACGACAGCTGTAACTCGGCTTGGCGTTCCCTCTCTTTGCTTCGAAGATGGTCCTGCAGGGATGAGGCTGACAAAGAATGTAACCGGGTTTCCAGCAGGCATCAATGTAGCGTCAACATTCAGTCGAAGGTTAATGCGTGCAAGAGGGAAAGCAATGGCAGAAGAATTCCGAGGAAAGGGTGCTCAGTGAGTACTACGGTTCCAGTGAAAAGGAACGCCAATTTATGCGACCGACAGTGTTTTACTGGGTCCTGCTATGGATATCGTGAGCCTTATCATCCCATGGATTGTTGTACGTTGTAATGTGCTCTTTCTAGATGCGCAATCCCAAGGCAGGACGTGGCTGGGAAAGGCATGTTGAACCCCGGTATTCATAAATCATTTGGTGATTTCTGATGTTATGCTCGTCCTTCAGCTTTGGTCCAGACCCGTATCTAACTGGAGAGGGCGCTTTTGAGACAATCACAGGAATTCAAAGTGTTGGAGTCCAAGCTTGCGCAAAACATATGCTGGCAAATAACCAGGAACACTGGAGGTATGGACTTTCGGCAAACTTGGATGACCGGACAACACATGAGGTCTACTTTTACCCATTCTTGAGAAGTATTGAGGTCGGGATTGTTGTATAGGTCTTGAGTTGTGCTGATCATATCCCCTTCTGATAGGCCGGAGTAACTTCTATCATGTGTGCCTACAACCGTTTCAATGACACATCATCATGTCATAACGCAGAGCTCATTGGTCCGAATGGCCTTTTGCGAAGGAATGGATTCAAAGGTGTGTAATGCTTTCAAGACATATATTCAACTGGTTGACCCTCCGTTTTCAGGTTATGTAGTCAGTGATTGGGGTGCGACACATGACTCTGCTGCTGATAATGCGAATGCTGGGCTCGATATGGAGCAACCAGGAGACTTCATTCTCATTGGTGAATACGATTCGGTGACTGAAGAAGCTATATCCTGACCTGACATGATAAGGTGGCGGCACTTTCGCAGGAATTCTTGGAATTGGTGGCCTCAAGGCAGCCGTCAACTCAGACGCAGTCACTCAGGAGGTGATTCAGCGTCTCAAATCCTTTTAATTCTATTGATAGATGGGCACAGAGAATGGATCAAATGGTATCATACATCCTTGCTGCGTGGTATCATCTTGGCCAGGATTCAGTAAGTGAGATTTTGAATCATCCAATTGCCTTGGGGACTGACAGATCGTTTGTCGTTAGGGGTACCCACCTACAAATTTTGATTCTCAGAAGCCTGATGGCTCCGGTTCTCGCAACCTGGATGTGAACGTTCGCACCTCGGAGCACACTGCGCTCGTGCGTGAGATAGGTTCAGCTTCTGCTGTTCTCTTGAAAAACAATCGAACAACGACAGATGGGACAGCAACGGGAACCACTATCCGTGGGCTACCCTTGGCACAGTCAAGAATTAAAACCATTGCAGTGGTAGGCCAGGATGCAAGGTTACCTAATCTGACCTGCGGAGACTTGAACGAATGTAACGACGGCACTATGTCTATAGGGTTGGTATACACGCTGAACCCGTTCTAAGTGCTGATGTCGTCTCTATATCAGCTGGGGTTCTGGGTCTAATTCCCTTGAGTTTATAGTCCCCCCTATTGATGCTATCACCTCATTTGTCGGATCATCTGCTTCCGTCACATCCTCTTTGTCTAACAACTTGGATGATGGGGCCAAAGCTGCTGCAGGGAAAGATGTTTGCCTTGTTTTCGCAAATGCGTGAGTCCATCACTTGTCTAATCGTGAGATTTTTCGCCTTAACATGGTTTCATAGCATGAGCGGTGAGCTCGGTTCTTACACCATAGTGGTTGGGAACGAAGGGGATAGGAATGACCTTGCTCTGTGGTTCAAAGGTGGTAGTCTTGTGAGTATTTGATCTCTTTTATCTAGGCAATCAATTAATTTGCTGCAGATTGAACGCGTTGCCAGTGTTTGCGATAATACGATCGCAGTCGTACACTCTGTTGGGCCGGTTAGCTTCAGCTGGGGCAATCACCCGAACATTACTGGAATCATATATGCTGGTGCTCCAGGTGAACAAACGGGACCTTCCCTTGTTGATGTCCTCTATGGAACATATAACCCGAGGGGAAGACTACCATTTAGTATTTCAGATGTAAGCAGATTCTACAACCAGGTGTAACATTCAGACTGACTGGCCAAAAAGAGCGAAAGCGACTATGGGACAAGCATTGTCTACAATAGTGATGGATTCCCTGACGTCCGTTCTTATCTAATGGAGACTTTTCAAATTCTCATCAGCTGTGATAGATCGACTATACTGAGAAACTCCTGCTGGACTACCGTTATATGGATGCACACGACATTACTCCTCGTTTCGAATTTGGATTTGGCCTATCGTATACCACTTTTGAATATTCCGATCTTGCTATCACCGACTCTGGGTCTTCAAAAGTCGTGTCTTTCAAGTTAACCAACACTGGATCGTCCGCAGGAACGGAAATACCACAATTATATCTCGGATACCCCACTGACGCTGGCGAGCCACCGAGAGTTCTTAGAGGATTTGATGAAATTGATTTGGCCGTTGGAGCCAGCTCGACGATAACGATGACATTGGGCGCGAGGGATATCAGGTAGGGAATCTCGTATATTATTGGGATTGAATGTTCACGGTTTGGAACTTGTAGTATTTGGGATACGCGCTCCCAGTCGTACATTCGGCCTTCTGGAACTTTTGATGTTTATGTTGGTGCATCCATCAAGGATGTCAGATTGACAGGGTCTTTCTGAACGGGAAATATGGTGACCTGCCGGTGTCCGTCGACATTGGTGATTACTGTGACCACGATCACAGGCTCATTTATTTATGATTTCCATTCAATTGTGCATCGTGGATGTTTTAGCTAGATTGTTAAACACAATACTAGAGTCATTCTCAATCATAAATAATTCAGATGACTTTGGAGGCCATTCTCCGTACAATATCCAAAACAGATGACTAATTAGGAAGCTAGGATCCTGGATATCAGCACTCTATTGTCAACAATATCACAATTGAATTCAAGATATAGGGAAGACTGACTACAATACCTCATAAAAATAGTGAAGACAGCCAGTCAATGATATAGAATCATTAATGAAAGAAGTTTCTCACATGTGCAAAATTTTCTACACTCAACAATTGAACATTCCAAAAATGACAGTACTATAAATTTTCCCAAAGTCATACATGGTCCTGAGGGCACAAGGTGTTGGGATATAGAACTTGTTTCAGGATGAGCATCAAAGAAGAGCATACCCCTAAGGGTATTAGCAAGGGTGCTAGTGAGGATAAGGGGTGGGGTAGGAGTAAGGGTAATCACTGATTCAGGGGCAAGCAGATAATCAAATTAAATTCTCAAGGCAAGATAAACAGTAGAAGAGTCTGTGACTTGCACCCTATATGTCAGTTGTCTGCTGTCGCATCCAAAAAGGGAAGTGTCTGATTTTCGTCTGATTTTCATAGTATCTGTGCCACATGAACACGAACATCGTCATCAGATGATGGAGTTTCTCGCGCCTTCTGGCTTCAAAACATCCTGCATATGCGATGCCAGAGGTATCTTTTAGCTCGACCTGAGACGAAATGGCACACTCAGGGTCCACTCTGGAAAAAAAGAATGCTGGAGACGCCAGTCCGGTGTTCGCATAATAAAAGTTAAACATTCTTGATCGCTCCTCAACACTTCTTTTACCCTCTTCCCCTCATCCACCCCACATCAATTTGTTATTGCAAAGCTACGGATGCATATGTTGATTGCCTTCGCTTTTGCGGTGCCTGTCGTTCTCGGAGGGACGATCCCCTCAGAACTGTTTTCGCCACTTATTCCTCAAAAAGTTCTTGCGACTTTCGAAGCCCTCCCAAATCCCATACAATACCCCCAGTTCACTGACCAGGCAGCAGGAGAATGGCAGTATTTCTCCCCAAACACATGGACGTCTGGTTTTTTTCTCGCCACAGGTTATGCATTGAACACGCGTAAACAGTTATGCGGCGCTACGTCAAGCAATCAGTTAGGAGCTGCAGATTGGCTAGAGCTTAGCCGTGAGGCAAGTGCTGCATTGGTTCCCCTCGAAGTTAGGAATGGCGTGGGTCATGACGTTGGCTTTCTGAGTTTTCCCTTCATGGAGGAGTTGATAGTGTGAGTGGGCATTTCTGTCTTGTAATATCGCTCATTTATCGAGATACCATAGGAATCCAAATAATCAAACTGCTATAACGGCAGTGAACAATTTTGCTACATTTCTCGCAAATCGCTTCAATGCCATTGTTGGATGTACCAGAAGTTGGGACTCCCCGGATCCAGACTTCCAGGTGCGTCTCATACTTTGAAGACTCCTGAGATGCTGATTATTTTCTAGGTCATCATCGACAACATGATGAATCTCGAAGTGCTATTCCAATCTGCCGACTTGACTGGGAACAATACACTTCGCGCAATCGCTACCTCTCATGCGAATGCCACCATGAAGAATCACATCAGGCCGGATGGGGGCACCTGGCATGTAATTCACTATAACACTTTCACGGGCGCTGTAACAGCCAAGAAGACCGCTCAAGGTTTCTCTGATAACAGGTGTTGATAATTAAGTGAGAATCCTGGCTCCAACTCATCTGTTTTCAGCACGTGGTCGCGTGGTGAAGCCTGGGCCATTTATGGGTTTTCGAATAGTGCGTGCATAATAGATACTCGTAACTGGAATATAGACTGATTAATCTGAAGTGTATAAGCAGACAGGGGATGCTTCGTACTATGACACCGCTGTTCGTGTAGCAAATTACTTCCTAGACAATATCCCTGCTGACGGAATTGTACCCTGGTGCGTAATCTTCTCTTGCAAATGACCATCCTATCAATGGGTTCGTTCCACAAGGGACTATAACGCGCCCTTGATTCCTGCTCCTCGTCCTGCTGACTCCTCCGCGGCTACAATTGCGGCGAATGGCTTACTCCTCTTGTCTCAACTCGAGCCTTCTCCTTCCCTCAAGCAGAAGTGGAGTGATGCTGCTATTGGAGTATGTTTCTTTTCTCCTGAACAAGCGACGATCTGACAGATTCCCTCGACAGCTTTTGAACAACGTGACGCAATTGGCCTGGCGTCCATCTTGGCAGAGTTTACTATCCAATGGAACGGTCAACGAACCGGCCAATAATCAACTTACAGGAACTACCTATGGTTAGTCTGTTCTCTTTCTTTGGTCTCAATAGCATTCAAAGACTTGATCGTCCCTTGTTCTCACTCATAGGAGACTACTATTACGTCCGAGCCGGGAATGAATTAATCTCCATGGGACTGGCCTCTTGCGATACCAGGAGCAGTGAGGTCCAGGCAAATGAAGCCTGCCAAGCTGGTAAGATCAGGCAACACCTAAGCCTTTTATTATCTGCTGCAGTCATGCTGCTTCTCACTTCTGTATATGTAGTTTAACTGAGTAGAAGGATTTTTTGTCATCTGAAGGAATATTTCGAAGTCTCGACGAGGACCGTAAGAAAATTGCGATAGCGGTAATCAAGTAGCTGGTTGGATGTTCTCTCAAATGCAACGAATATTGACCACACGAGAAAACCGAAATTAATTAAGGTTGATTGAGTCCTGAACACAGCTCGTTCCATGAAATCCCCCTCCAGAAGCATAGTTGTCCTCTTTCCCTTTACAGTGTGTATCTCTGCCAGTAGGCCATCTTCCAAATTCTCTGATGGTCGCTGAAGGTATGCCACTGAACCTTCTGTAGAGTTCATCGTCGTCACCCGGGAATGGGCAGTCCCATTGTCAGACAGTAGGATTGTGTTTTTGGGACTGTCTGGGACTAGATACAGGTCCATTAGAGGCTCACGATGGATTGATGTTGGGTTCAACTTCGATCAAAGTTGATTAAGACTCAAAGTGGAGGCCATGATTTGAGAAGAGATCAATCGAGTCTGCGTCAGTCTGGTATTCAGTCCTGCGGTCATGCTCATTCCATACTGGTGCTATATACCCTGTCGGGGTCTGAAGACATATGCTTCAAGAGTGCATGTTTGTTATATCTTCCTTTAAAATCCCAAACTTTGTGTGACTTTGAATATGTACTTGAATTTTCCAGGAGTCAGACTCCCAAGAAAATAACGATCTATCATAAGAGAATAACTTATCCTCGATGCACATATTCAACATTCTAACTGGATCAACCAAAACCCGATTGCATGTGTTAACGAAGGCCGGATATTGATAATCGACACGCGGATTTAGTGCAGAGTGACGAGTTCTAAAGCAAGGCAAATCAGTATCAGAACAATGTAAGCAAGACCGGATCATTGAAGATCTGGTTTTATCAAGTAACACAAAGACACACCTTCAGCAGAGGTAGGGTGAATAGCAACCGTGTCATCCAGATCTATTTTACGAGCTATAGCAACGAGTATTCACGATGAATTCGTCTAGACAATAAAAGGATGGCTCACCGCCCATTTTGATGGCGACCGCGAAGCCTTGTAAGGCTTCGTCACTACCTTGGCCGAGTAGATGAACACCGACAACACGCTCCTCAGGTCCAATGACAATCAACTTGTACATTGTGGGTTCCTTATGGTCTTCGTCCACCATCGAGAAATAGAGTGACCTAAACGAAGTCTTATCTGGTTGTAATGGATCAATGGTGTATATCTAGTAAGAAAACACAAAGTCACATACAGATCTTCACAGCATCACCGTACTTCTCTCGCGCTTGAGGTTCCGTCAAACCTACTGTCCCAATAGGAGGATGCCTAGGCAGATACATAACGAAATGAGCCAACGCGGTCGCTGAGATCACGAAAACATACGAGAATACAACACTTGGAATATTATCATAATTTAGCCTGGCATCTTTGAGCACAGACGGTCCAAACAAGCGGTTAGCGAGTCTCCTTCCCGCAGCAATCGCTACGGGTGTCAACAACCATTTGCCCTGAACATCCCCGATAGCGTAAATGCCTTTAACGCTCGTGTTCTGGTATTCATCTACGATGATATCTCCTTTCTTATCAAGTTCAACACCAAGCTCCTCCAAGCCCAAGCTGTGGGTGGTTGACCTACGGCCAATAGCCCATAAGACTACATCAACATCGACCTTGTCATCTGTATCGGTATGGACCGTAAGCGTCTTTCCGCGCTCGCCTTCAATTTTAGTTACGTTTGTTTTCTTATGAATACTAATGCCAGTCTTCTCCATCCAAGGCGTCAATACCTCTTGGAGTGAGGGGTCAAATGTCCTCAAAACGGTCTCTCCACGTATAAACATATGCACTTCTGATCCCAATGTGTGGAAAATACCCGCCAATTCTACGGCAATGTAGCCAGCACCAATGACAGCAACACGCTTCGGCTGCTTGGTGAGATCGAAAAATCCATCTGAGTTGATGCCCAAGGAAGCTCCCGGAATCTGGTCATCAGAAGGGATGATAGGTTCGCCTCCAACTGCGACAGTAATATGGTCTGCCTTGAGCGTGTAAGTCTGGCCGTCAGAACGCTTGACCTCGACAGTATTTGGGGAGGTGAGATGGCCAATGCCCTGATGAAATTCGACACCTTCTTTTTCGAAGTTATTGGCATAGATGTTGTTGAGACGACGGATATAAGCATCACGTTGGGGTTTAAAGCTCGCCCAGTTAAAATGTGGTTTATCGAGACCGTCAAATTTATACCCCGGGGCATGATGAGTCATTTTATCTTGTAGATCTGCGGCATGCCACATGATCTAATCAATGGTCAAAAATGCAGTCGAGTGAAGCAAAGTGGGCAACAAAGATCCAAAGATCGTGTCAGTAGGTACCAAGGGTTTATTAGTGAACTCACTTTCTTCGGCACACACCCTGCTCATACAGGACGCACGAAGACAGCTTGATTAACTCTCATGCGTATAAATGATATACGTAGACGTACCAACATTCACACAAGTACCACCCAGATATGGGGTTGCTTCAACAACGGCAACCTTTTTGCCAAAGCTTGCTGCACGGCGCTAAAAGAAGAATCGCAATACACGCAGAAACCCGGCAACATGTCCCATAAAAAGCATAAGACATCCAGAGTGAGGAGTGAACGATAAGTGCAGACGAGTTACTTACAGAAGTGCCAGAACCACCGCTACCACCACCGATCACGACATAATCATATCTATCCGTTGTAGGTTTGTCGTGAATAGGAGGCATCCTTCTAATCTGCTCTGAGGAACTTGTGAGAGCTCGTGAGATCTGATAGCATCATTCGGCGGGCAGCAGATGAGAGACCACACGTAATCAGAGCCCATATCGGGTGTAGGAGCTCACCTGGACAAGGCGATGAGCAGCAATATTTGTTCTGGAAAAAGACGTCGGATTTGTCCGATGGCAGAGAGTCGAGAAGAACGAGGAGGAAGGAGCAATAAAGAACGCCATCAAGAAATGACGTCTTCTTATAAATGGTTAGGCAAGCTGGTATCAATCCTCCGAGTCGGATGCCTCGTGCCCGCTTACTGTACCCCAGGTCTACCTGCGTCTCGCAATATCGGCTACTTACCTAGGACCCAGTGTTATCTTTCCAGACCAAAAAAGATTGATTGAGCCTTCTAATATATACCTTTTTTCACTGGTCAACTATCTTTTATGTGAGAAATAGATGCACATTCGATTTATGGCCAAAAAAAACTAGGGGGGGCCTGATTTCAGCATTCAGTCAAATGTGTACAACTATAATAATTTATAACGAGGTGGATCTGAGGCCACCCGCGTCTCCTCATAATAATTGGATGTGGGTTATAGTCACTCCTGCTTGTATTTCTCACCTCAACACTGCCTTGATTAGAATCCCAGAACCAAAGCACACGATATCTGGCTTTTCCATGAACTGCTGCTCGTTACAAAAGCTTTCCAATCGACCGACCCACATATTATCCGACGGATGATCAGCTACACAGTTCAGAATCTATTTCAGCAAGTCCATCTTCTCCTCTATTGGGTGATATCGTGATAGTCTTTTATGATAGTCTCTCATGATGAATTACCCTATGTTTATAGTGAATTTCTGCTCCATTTGTGTCTATGTTACAATGTATAAACCTTATAGCCATACTATAAATCCTGAAGTCTGATAACTGAGTCAGCGAGACACTCCATTGCGACCGTGATCATAAACCAACTGGACTATCTGCTATCATGATCAATATCTCAAAAATCACCCGTACAGTGCACCAAAATCCATAAACTTCGTTATACACAAATATTGTGGCATGTCAGGGACCGCCACAGGAGGCTCATATGTGAGGTAGACGAGTGAACAAAGCTTGATTAGGCGGTCAAGATATAAGGAAACAGCGACGGGGCTTCTACAACCTTGGAACCAGTGCCATCGTAGACTATCCCAGATACAATATCCCAGTCCTGACCGCGGACTGCCCAAGAAGGTATGAGAATAAGTTCATTATCTAGGTAGATGTTCATTTCCTTGGGGAGACAAGTATAATGCGTGGGGTTTTTTTCGGACGCATTCAAAGTATTTATCTCTACATTTGGGTATTGAACATGGTTCAAGAAGTTGTATCTAGGCTCATTTATGTAGAGCTTTGAAAAGAGAGTAAACATCTAGGATGTTGGGCATAACGCACCTCCGGGACTTGTATCTAAATATATCTCACTAGTCTATTTCATGATCGACTCAATGGTACTACACTCTTTTGTATATAAGCCCCAACTCTCTTTCAAAATGATAGCTTCGCTTTTGCCTCTACACACTCAATACACTCCTCAAGTCATATCTAGGTGACTTTGCTGGTGCACTACACTGCTACGCGATGCTCGCTAGCCCTACTTGCACATAGGAAACTCTGGAAAGTTGTCTAAATTGGACATTTCGGAGGTTTGCAGAAAGCTCGATGCCAGCGGCAGATTCCGGAAAAAATCTTGCAATTTTTCTAGTGATACGCAGATTCACATAGGGTTTATTTATGCCTCTCCACTACAAGTAAACGAGCCAGCTTCAGCTTCAGCACCTGATGCACCCCCGTCCAATGGATCGTCATGCAACTTTGTGCTTTGACCGACTTTCCTTGCCCGCCTTTGCTTCTCCAATAACAAAAGAAAGTATGATAAGCTCTGTCGATTAAGCAATGATTGATGCGTAAAGCAGATTGCCCCTAGTCAGCAAATATGCTTTCTTCCGCGGGCCATCGAACCTGCTGGGCAATCTCATCTCCTGTATCACATACCGATAGGTGCGGATTGAGTAGGCTTCAAATTGATCCGAACCCGACAAAGATAGGACAAGGTGCTTACTGTCCAGCCAAGACTTCTTACAACACCCCCCGAAATCGCATGACAAAATCTGGATCATCGGTGATGCCAGATGACTATTCAAAGGATGTTACTCTTATAAGCAATCTGAATGAACACACTCTTTGGAGAGAGAAAGTTTTCTGTTCCAGGAAGGAGCCAACCGGGTGGGACAAGTGAGTGTAATGGGCGGTTACAAAAGGCAACCTCTGCTTCGGAGACATACTAGTTATAAGAAGATTCTTAAGAAAGGATCTTAGGACGTAGAAGTTGACCTCAGGAAAATTAGTGAAGGCTAATAGTACCACCAGAGACCCCAGACGGGAAGCACAAGGGTCACTCAACCGTAGTTGAGGCGGAAAATATCATTGGACCTAATGATAAGTTTCAACGATCCATTATGCGGTCAGACATTGGAAGATCGACATACACCCAAAAGCCGGTCCCATTTTCGTTCTGCTGCAGCTGGAAGATCTGACTAAATTGCAGTGGATGATCACCCCCATCGACCTGGGCGAGAGATGGGTCGGTGTGCCAGAACTGACGTTAGACAGTACGTACGGCTAGGATACCGGTGAAGAATACAAGAAGTCCATTTCCAGAGGGCTGTGCGTCGACTGTGGTGACTCGGTGTTGAACTTTTTCGAAGGGAAGTGTCTGTTCAGACTACTTAGCAAGAAACATTATACAAACAAAAAATCAATACCGTAAGCTTCTCGACGATATTCTTTGTGCCTAAAAACCCTGTCCCTTCCCATGTCATCATCGAGGTGTCCCTCTAGAAGTACAATATGAGCGAGAATTGAAGAGAGTTGGATAAGTAATACGCACGTAGAGGCTTGAAAGGTTGGAGCGATCTGTGTCAAAGATATTGTAATAGTAGCCTGAAAATTGCGTTGCAATGGCATTGGCATCCATGGTGGGTGGATGAAAGAACGGCAGAGCAAGTCGACTTGAATTAATAGTTGAATCAAAATCACGATTATCAGTTTTCAGAGCACGTGACCAAATGGCGGACCAATCATTATGAGAAGTTTGTTAGGGATTGATATTGTCACAAGTATAAGTAGCTACTCGTTCCGCCAGTTGTCAAGGCTGTGGTTCATCCGTTTCCGTTTCCCTCTCACTGCCTCCTGTAACCGTATTATATCTAGCTTGCAATGTCCCATTTTTCGGATATAGCGCGGCCCACAATGCGTCGTAAATCATCAGCGCAGAATCTCCTTTCGTCGTTCAAGTCGGCCACCTCTTCTTCCCCGTCGGTCAGTACGATACCTATAGTGTCCCCGCCAATACAGACCGGCTCAACGATCTCCTCGGTCGCGGGTATGGCTATTTCTTCTGCAATTTCCAATGGAGCGTCGTCTACCCCCATCGTACGAGGTGACAACGCAGAGGGTCAGGCACAATATGTCGCCAGCCTTGTTGGAGCTACAAGTCCGCCTCTGGGGTCAAGCACCTCTGTGGAGTTCCTGAGGGACATGTTACAGAAGAGATTGGTCACTCTAACATACATCAGGAACGTATTCGAAGGGTGCGTTTCCGGCTCATCCAAGTTTTAATAACGCTCATTTTCTGTTTTTTTTTGTTATTCTTTTGACAGGCGTAGTTACTGGTTTCATACCCTGCTCATCAGTCGTACAGGACTCGAGAAAGTCTTCAATAATGGGGACATGAAAAGGCGGTAAGCTCAGTTGTCCTCACTCTGATGGCATGCATAATTGACAGATTATGCACTGTTAAGGACATATCGCTTTGCTACTCTTGGCCTTTCGCTGTCGAATTTACTTGATATTAATAACCCCCAGGACTTACTTCGGGCTATTCTCAACACAGTGACAGAATATGATCAGTCAAAGGAAGAAAATGATAGACCAAGGATGGTAAGCCGAAGGTTAAGGAATGGTTGAAAGCTCACGCGTCGATTATATTTTACCAGAACATATTCAAGAAACCCAAAAAAAAAGGTGCCCCAGGAATGTCAGAAAATACGGGATCGGAGTTGGGAATAGATGCATCGTATTTAATGCCACCGTATACGGTGAATGATTTGCTTCTCATAAGGTTATGCCATTGACTATTTTCTGCTATAGTCGTTCTCGTTGGATTATCATGAGACTGTACTCTCACTCCTTGACGTTATGTCAGAAGTCTACAACAAAATTTCAAAAATCCTTGGACCATCGTCATTGCCCCATTCAACTCTCAGTCTCGGACCTTTGGCATCAGTGACGCCATATCCGGGGGTATCATACCTTTTCGCTTCCGAGGCCAACAACCATAGCACTCGATATCCCAGTTCATCTGTTGCCAGCACGTCTTCATCACATACCCCTTTACAGCAATCTCAGCAATCAAGCTCGGCTTCGAATACAAATCTCAGTCAAACCATACAATTCCCAAGCGCGACTGCATCGTCTACAACACTCGCAGGAAGCTCGAACTCTGGTGATGCAGAGACCTCCAATTCGCTGTGGATAATAGCAAATGCCTGTACAGTCGGTATGGGTATAGGCGCCAATTCGCAACCAACAACTTTTTGGTCCCCCACATTCAGTGAGATGATATTGAAAATTGATGCAAAACTGAAGGTCTGTGCCTCTGCATTTCTTATTGCCAGCAACTTATCTTCAGAGTAGAAATTGACATCGCTGCTGCTGAAAGACCTTGATACACTCGCAAGAAAAGGAATTCAAGATGAACTGGGATCTCTTGCTAGGTTGAATGGCTTTGCTGTCTACGTGGACCCTATGCTCTCCAATGGCTCTGGAAGGAGTTTATACGATTATGAAGGGTAAACCAAGACCGCCCTATGAGGGACAAAGTATCCAAAGAGAAACCGGACGAGCCAGAAAATTTTGTACCGCAATGCAGCACTCATTCATAACTTAACATTTTCGTTCATGCAGATCAAAATTAGTTCCCTGGTGAACTATTTTCATTCCTTAGCACCGACAATATTCTATGGAAGCCAGGATCGGGTGCATTTTCATATCGATTGTATTTTGTAAAGTATATTGTGAGT
>Ga0153946_1000692_pt1 | contig 14789 bp, 12 predicted proteins | sample TSNJ030MetaG_FD_104751 | JGI IMG/M metagenome (GOLD analysis project Ga0153946, IMG submission 104751) | Attine ant fungus gardens microbial communities from New Jersey, USA - TSNJ030 MetaG | ecosystem: Host-associated > Fungi > Mycelium > Unclassified | place: USA: New Jersey, Wharton State... | reverse complement strand
AGTTGGCAGCGGTGTTTCTATCTCTTCCCAGACTGCATACAGATCCACGTCACCGGTCATCTCTATCTTATCATCGGCTTCATATTCCACCGTTCCGTCTGCTGCGGTGCTCCAGCCCTTGAATTCATAGCCTCCCCGGGACAGCTCTCCCTGATCCTTAACCTCAGCTTCCTGTCCATAGGTATATGCAGCGGAATCAACCGGTGCTTTCGTGTCATCATCACTTCCGTTTCCATCGTAGGTCACGGTATAGGCAGTTGGCAGCGGTGTTTCTATCTCTTCCCAGACTGCATACAGATCCACGTCACCGGTCATCTCTATCTTATCATCGGCTTCATATTCCACCGTTCCGTCTGCTTCGGTGCTCCAGCCCTTGAATTCATAGCCTCCCCGGGACAGCTCTCCCTGATCCTTAACCTCGGCTTCCTGTCCATAGGTATATGCAGTGGAATCTACCGGTGCTTTCGTATCGTCGTCACTTCCGTTTCCATAATAAGTCACGGTATAGGCCGGCGGCTGCGGTGGTTCTTCTCCTAACGTATAATTTATGGTAACAGCACCAGAATACTGAAAACTTCCCCACGCCAAAACCTTTGCACTAGAAGGATCCGCGCCCGAACCCAGAGATACGGAAAACTGATAGTAGACTTTTCCCGCGCCGGACACCGGTTCCAAGTCGCTAACATTCCACTGTACATCCGGTTCTTCATAAATACCTTTATCACTGATATATGACGGCAGAACAACATCACTACGCAATCCGGTAATCCGATTCACGCAGCCGAAAACTAAATCGGTACTTAAAATGGTTACTTCTCCACCTGTTATCGTCTGGTAGCGCAGATCTGCTGAAGAAACGCTCCAATTCCCCTGGTAAATAAATCCATACATCTGATATAGCGGCCTTACGTCGCTGATATGATTATAAGTCAGATCCAGTTTCAGATACAGTTGTTCATACTCCTTACCGTAAAATGCTGATATATCATCAATACCGTTATGACTCAGATCCAGAGTAAGCGTTCCGGTGATTTTCTCCAAAACTGCTACTGAAGCAGCATCCGTTAAAGAAATCTGATTTCCGCTTACATTAATCTCCATATATATAGATTCATTTTCAAAAACTCCAATAAAATCAAGAGAAGTAAGTTCATTGTCCGAAACATCCAGCCTATGCTGAGGAGACAATATCCCCTCTAGCAAAGCCAGTCCTTCCATCTTTTCATCAGTCAGCCCGTTGCCTGCTAAAATAAGTTCACGGATAGACGACGCCTCTGCCAGTGCTTCAAAATCATCAAATCCCGTATAGGATAAGTCCAGAACGTCAATATCTTGTCCTGCAATAAAGTCCACATCGTTATATACATTTCCCGCAAGATGAATATAATAAAAGTTCTTTTCAAGTAGAAGTTGATGTATTTCCTCTGCCCGCTGAATATTATTATAAGAAAAGTCTATCGTCCAAGCGCTGATTACGTCCCAGTCAACATCCAGTACCATCGCATCGGTTAATCCTGCCTTTGCAATGATAATTTCCCCCAAATCCTCTATTTCAGCTAGTGCAGTAATATCGGAGAAAGGATTTTCAGACGCAATTAATCTAGTAATTGCAGCTTCTTCTAATCCGCTCAGTGTCGTCAATCGATTGCCTGATACATCCAAAGTGTATACAGAGCCCCAAGATACAAGGGAGTTACTTAAAAAACTGAGGTCTTCCAGCGATATAAGTTCATTATACGATAAATTCAACTCACCAATGCCCCGATAACCACCGGCTTCCATCACCTCTTTTAACCCGCTCAGCGATAATATGTTATTATGAGACAGATCAAGGAGAGAAAACCAACCAGAGCAAAGATGCGGAAAACTTTCCAAAAAGTCTGTGTCCGCTAAATAATTATACGATAGGTCCAGCGTACCAGTGTACATCAAAGTACCAAGACCAGAAATATTCGCCAATTCATTATGGCTTAGATTAATCGTATATAAAGATTCCATATCAGCAATCGCTGAAATGTCTGTTAATTTATTATTCGACGCGTCCAGCCAGTATAGCTCCCATCCTTCTATTCCCTCAAGGGAAGTCAGATTATTGTTGCTTACATCAAGATTATATATATATGCAAAATTATGCAGAGCACTCAGGTTTTCGATCCGATTGTCTGCCAGCGTAATTTCATATACTTCGGTTGCGCTTTCAATCGGAGTCAGATCCACGATCCGATTGCCCTTCAGCCTCAAATCCCCCAACCCGCTCTTCGATGTCAGCGCTGAGATGTCACTGATTTGGTTATTTTCTACATTTAACACATTCAATCCCGCTGTATTTTCCAGACCGTCTAAAGAGGTGAGTTTATTATTAGAAGCATACAGCTCCTCTAATTGCGCAGAGTCTGCCAATGGTGCCAGACTGCGGACATTATTATCCGAGATATTTAATATCTCCAGATCACTTTTCCCCGCCAGAGCGGCAATGTTGCTGATGCTATTATTTTCGAGATAAACGTAAACTAATGCCTCTTGGTTCTCTAAGCCGTCAATATTTTTCAGGCTTCCATTTGAAGCTTGAAAGTTCATTAACTGAATACTGTCGTGCAAATCCCCGACTTCTGTTATGCTGCAATTTGCAATGGATATCTCTGTCAGCGCCGGCAGGCTGCCCAAACTAGATAGCGAATCCAACATCTGAACATTATCCAATCTCAGTGTTAAAAGTGAATGCAAACCAGAAACCGGCGCCAGAGTCTCTATAGATGTCCCGACAATAGATAAATATTCAAGACCGCGGAAATATTCTATCCCCGTCAGATCCTTAATTTCTCCATCATTTGCATATACCTCCAGCCAAGTTTGTTCATCAAGCGCTGCTTGTGTGATTTGACCATCCACATCACAATTCACCCAATCGGCTACATACTGCGCAAACTCTTCATCCGGAAATATCTCACTAATTTTATATTCCCCGCCGTCTACCGGTCCCGCAGCATATGAAGTCCCTCCCAGCCCCAGCAAAAATAGTACCGCCGCAAGGACCATTGTAATTTTTAATAACTTTTTCATCTTTGGTTTTTCCTCCATCACATCTTAATACACTATGATATCTATAAATATTTATATTATAGCATTTGTCCGGTCAAGCGTCTACCATTCTTGCCGAATAATGTATATTATGTAAAGAGTCGATTATAAGTATTCCAAAATCCCATCTGCTATGGCCGTCAGGATGATGCAGCAGGATGTCGCTCCCGCGTCCAGTACGCCCCGGGAGCGTTCTCCCAGTCTGCTGGAACGGCCAAATTTTGCAAAATTAGTCGAAGAAAACTTAATCTTCCAGGAGGGCTTTGCCAATTCAACCGGGGGAAGAAAGGCTAATATATTTTCTTTTAATATGTCCAAAATGATAACCATTGAGGTAGAACTCCGTCTGGATCGCTACGAATTGATCGCTATTGATCTATTTGCCCACATGCTGAAATACGAAACCTTTATACTGCCATTTAAGAATACCCCCGCATATTTTGATCAGCTCGCACTATCCATTAATAATTTCATATCCGGTCTGCAGGTTTCTTCCGATAGAATATGAATTTACAGACCGTGTCTCTTATCCCTGTGTATTTATGCTTATTGCTCTTTTTCCGCCCTATTAAGTCCGGAAGAAGATATTGATTCTTTTTTTGTGGACTTGCGTAATAAAGACCCCAGGGCTATAGAGCGTTGGGATGAATATTTATCATATTTGGCATTCACCATCGATAACCTTCACATGATCATTACGTGTGATGTCATTTTGGGAGGTAAGATTGCAAAATATCTCACACAAGAGGATTTGAAGCAGCTGCGTAATAAAATACACAAGCGGACTGCTTTCCCAAGCAGGGAACCGTATATTAAAATAAGCAAAAGCACCAACCTCCCGCTTTGTGTTGGTGCCGCAATTCCGCTTGTCAATAAATATTTAGAAACCTTGTATTAATGTTTGTTCATCTGCTGCAAAAAAACATGATTTGTCATATTTTAATTTTCCTCAAATCCAAAGTGTTTATCTTACAAAAACTTATAATTTCTTTTCCATGCAAATGGATTCCGGCATATCTTTATATTGCCCGTAATTAGGAATGACGCGAAAACCAATATTGTAATATAAGCCCATAGCCTCAGCCAAGGGTTCGCCAGACTCTAAAATGAAATATAAATAACCCTTTTCTTTTGCCGATTTCTCCAATAGTTCCATCATTTTTATAGATATACCTTTTCCCCGATATTCTTTACGTACAAAGACTCGTTTTACCTCCGCCTGTTCATTATCATATTTCTTAAAGCTAACACATCCTGCCGGAATATCATTATCATATGCAATAATAACATCATGTATATCATTTATCAGATTATAAATCAAATACTGAGAACGGTTTTCTTCTCCGCCGGCCAGTTCATCCAAATAAACATCCAGCTCATGACACAAGGAGACAAAATCAGCATCATTTCCATCTGTATATTTAAATTTCATACTTCTACTCCTTCTTTAAATCGACAACAGCCTCCGTACAGGTCTTTCCTGATCTTTTCCTCCCCCGCCCGGGCTGCTTCTCCGGTCACGTCACAGAGCAGCACTTCATTACCCGGCTTAGCGGCAAATGTCTGAGCAATTCCCTGACCCATAGTACCTGCTCCAATTATGCCGATTTTCATATGCTTTCCTTTCTGCCTTCCACGATTACCGTACACCCCATACCGCCGCCGATACAAAGCGTTGCCAGACCGGTCTTCTTACCGCTTCGTTTCATTTCATGCAAGAGCGATACCAGAATTCTGGTTCCCGATGCTCCGACCGGATGTCCCAAAGCGATAGCGCCGCCGTTTACATTGAGCTTCTCCGCCGGTATTTCCAGATCCCGCTGCACGGCCAGCGCCTGAGCGGCAAACGCTTCATTCGCCTCGAAGAGGTCGATATCATCGATGGTCATATTAAGCTTATCCAGAGTCTTTCTGGTGGAAGCAACCGGTCCTACGCCCATGATTTCAGGATCGACACCGGCAAGTCCGCCGCCAACGTAATAACCGATAATCTCCACATCCAGTTCCTTCGCTTTTTCCTCACTCATGACAATCATCGCTGCTGCTCCGTCATTAATCGTCGAAGCATTTGCTGCTGTCACTGTTCCATCCTTTTTAAAAGCGGTACGCAGCTTTGCCATCTTCTCCAGACTGGCATCCTTACGCGGTGATTCATCCTCTGCAAATACAAATGTATCTTTTCTCCGACTCACTTCAACCGGTATTATTTCCTCGGCAAACACCTTATTTTCCAAAGCCTTTACCGCTTTTTTCTGACTGTGAAAAGCGAATGCATCCTGCTCTTCCCGGGAGACACACCACTGATCGGCAACATTTTCCGCCGTGATTCCCATGTGATAATCATGAAAAGCATCCCACAGTGCATCCGTAATCATGGCATCCTTTAATTTGCCATCACCCAGACGGTATCCGAATCTGGCATTTTCGAGAAAGTACGGCGCTTTCGACATATTCTCGGTTCCGCCGGCCACGACGATCTCTGCTTCCCCGGCTTTAATCAGCAGTGCTGCCATATTGACACAGTCAAGCCCGGAACCGCATACAGCATTTATGGTTACCGCCGGAACCTGATAAGGAATTCCCGCTTTGACCGCTGCCTGTCTGGCAACGTTCTGCCCCTGTCCGCCCTGCAGTACATTACCCATATACACATGGTCAACATCTTCCGACTTGATTCCGGCCCGTTCGATCGCCGCCTTTATCACGGTACTGCCGAGATCTGCCGCCGAAACCGAACTGAGACTTCCGCCCATACTGCCGATAGGGGTTCGGCATGCCCCTGCTAATACTATCTTTTGCTCCATTTTTCATACCTCCTTCTGAACAAAGTTTCATTGCTATTCGTCAATCCTTTTTATTTTTTGATTTATTTACAAATGCCTCCATCCGGTTAACCTGATCCTCAGATCCAAAGGTCTCCGGGAACAGCGTAGTTTCAATTTCGAGACCACCCTCAATACTCTCATCAATGCCCCGGTTCATCGCCTTCTTCGCCGCTGCTACTGCCAGCGGTGCATTCTTTGCAATGCGTTTTGCAATTCCGGCAGCATGTTCTATCAACCTGTCGATCGGCACTACCGAATTCACAAGTCCCAGCTCCATCGCTTTTACCGCATCGATTGTCTCACCGGTATATATCATCTCTTTCGCTTTGCCAACTGCAATACTGCGTATCAGCCGCTGGGTACCGCCGAATCCCGGAATAATCCCCAGCCCCAGCTCCGGCAGTCCGAACACTGCATTTTCCGAAGCCACTCTAAAATCACACGCCAGCGCCAGTTCCATGCCGCCGCCCAATGCATATCCATTCACCGCTGCAATGACCGGCACCTGAGCTGTCTCTATCTTCCGGAACACCTTAGATCCGTAATCAGAAAACGCTCCGGCCTGCTCCTTACTCATATCCTTCATATAACCAATATCCGCACCGGCAACAAATGATTTCAGGCCGGCACCGGTCAGAATGACACTACTGACTTCTTCCATTCCTGCCACTTCTTCAAAGACCTGGTCTAATTCCTTCAGCACCTCCTGATTCAGGGCATTCAGCGCTCTTTCTCTCGCAACTGTCACAACCACTGCACCGTAATCTTCCAGTCTCTTCACCTCGATAAACTCCATAGTTCACTTCTTACCTTTCATTGCTAATATCTTTTCAACTACTTTCCCGCTCCGATCCAGATGATTGACCCCAATGGTTCCTTCATCCTCCATCCGTTTCAGACAATTGCGCTCACAGCCGGAAATCAGCAAACATATATCCTCTGTTTTGCAAGCCGCACAAACGATCTCAGCTCCCACCCCCGCCTGAACTTCATCCACAAATCTCTTACGGTCATAACGCGGATTGCCTCCGCCGCAATACTTCACATAAATCTTCATTCACTTTCCCCTGCCAATTCCGAAAATATCTTCCACCAACTCTTTCTTATACTTATCTTTCTTATACTTATCTTTATATCCTTCCATATTATATCACTCTTAAAACCTTTCTTCCATACACAGCACATATAAATAATCTTAATACGCCTCCGGCTCAATTCAATCAGAAGATTCTTCAGCAGACACTGCCAATTCCCAGTCGCCGAAATCGCCATCACTCACCCTTCCGCACCCCGCCCGGCCACCTCCCCCCTTGAACCCCGGTGCAAGAAACGGCAGTAAGGCTGGTAGCAAAACCGCATTCCTCCGCGGAACTGAGGCAGCCGCCGCACGCAGGTGGGGACAGCCAGGCATTAAGCGTGCCGTGATGCTTCTTAGAATAAAAATCGCAGATAGTTGGGATGAGCGTAGTGCTTCCCGCACTACGCGAAAGAGCGCCTGAGCTGCAGAATCATCAAGATTCTGCGGCGAATGCGCTCGGTTCCCAGCTATCTGCGATTTTAATTCTTAGATGCATAGGCAAAGCGCCCTGCCCGGCCGTCCCCACCTGCGTGCGGCGGCTGCCTCAGTTCCGCGGAGGAATGCGGTTTTGCACCAGCCTTACCTGCCGTTTCCCAACTCACTCCGCCTCATGAAGCCACAAATACCTCTCATCCTCATTCCGGTCAGTCTGATGCCACGGCTGTCCATCAAGGTGTCTGATCATCCAGCAAGTATACATCTGATACCCCGGGGCTGCTGCCTGCGGATGCAGCTCTCCGCCCGGAATCGCCGAGAAACTCCCATCTACACTCTTATAGACTTCATCACCAACAAAGCTGGCCCCAAAGCCTTCCGGATGGTCAAACATAAAATAGTACACCTCCGGCTGCGGATGACGGTGCGGCAAGTACCCCGACCAGTTTCCTTTATCGTTAAGCACTTCCCCCAATACCATATTAGAATAAGGCGCTATGTCAATATCGAAGATCGTATTTACCCTTCGCTTCGCCACATTTCCGAACTTGCCGACACTGGAGTACCCCCACGGCGCATCCTCCGGCTTATACAGCCTGGTTTCGAAGACCGTTTCATTCTTCGTCGACTGAACCAGAATCTGCGTATCGCTTTTCGCTTCAGCAATCACCTCAGTATCCGTACACACATGAACACACCAGGGTCCTTCAGTAAACACATCCTGACGCGATGCTTCCCAGTTCCCCGCAGCAGTACGGTAGATCATCTCACCGTTCAAAAGAAGCACCGCAGTCTCTTCACCGCTCTTCTTAAACACTCTGGTTTCACCAGCCTTCATCTGATACAGACGAACATCCATCAGCATTTCTCTATATTCATTATCATAAGTCGTTAATACTTTCTCTCCTGCCGCATCAAACTCAGGATATCCAAAAACTTTTCTCATGTTCCCCTCACTTTCTAGTAATCTCTGGCTTCTCTTCTTCCTTCCATGACTCCTTCACAAGCTTCTCTGACACTTTCCTTTTCCGAAGTAGTCGCAATTCCGACATTCCACCATGACTCATAGCCATCGGTCATCGTCTTCGGAATAATCTTCAAATCAAACAGGCACGCAACCTTCTGCTTCTTCGCATCCTCAAGTGCCGCCTCCAGCTCTTCAATCGTCTTGCAGGTATATGATTTCAGACCATAGCCTTCCGCAACCTTCGCATAATCCACCGGGATCAGATCGCCGCTCGGCTTCTTGCCATCGGTATAACGGAATTCCGTCGCCAGACTCCCCACGCCATGATTCATCTCCAGATTATTAATGCACCCGAAACCACAGTTATCAAACACCAGAATGTTTACCTTCTGCCGCTCCTGCATAATCGTTCCGATCTCACTGTGGAGCATCTGAAAGCTGGAGTCACCTACAACGGCGTAAACTTCCGAATCCGGTTCCGCAAACTTCACACCCAGTGTCGCCGCCACTTCATATCCCATACAGGAATAGCCATATTCCGCATGGTAACCGCCTCGCTTGTCAGTCGTCCACATCCTCTGCAGACAGCTCGGAAGGGAACCGCCGGCCGTAATCATAACCGCATCATCAGCAATCACTCTGCGAATCGCTGCCAGCGCTGCCGACTGTGATATTCTGCCGCCGGTTAGTGCAACATATTCCGGAATCGTCCGTGGATCTCTTGCTTTAATGATCGGTTCAAAATTTTCATCCGTATAACGAATATCAGCCAGTCTCTGCATTTCTTCATCCCATGCTTTTTTCGCATCGGTTATTTCATTCGTATACGCCGACTTATAACCGGCCGCCCGCAATTTCTCCGCCAGCGCCTGCACAGTCACCTTCGCATCACCGACTGCTTTTACCGCATCCATTTTATAAGCATGATATCGGCAGTTATTAATAGTAATGAATTTCACATCATCATTCTTAAACAATCTCTTCGAACCGGTCGTAAAATCGGTCAATCTCGTTCCAATCGCAATCACCGCATCAGCATCACGGGCAATCACATTCGAAGCATAAGTTCCCGTCACACCAATACCGCCCAGACAATACGGATGGCTGGATACACAAGCACTCTTTCCGCCCTGGCTTTCACCAAAAGGAATGCCGAATTCCGCACAGAACGCTTCCACCGCCGCACCGGCTTCCGAGAAACGCACACCACCGCCGACAACCACTAACGGCTTCTTCGCATCTTTCATAATCGCCGCAATATCTTCCAGTTCCTCTTCCACCGCACAAGGTCTGGTAATTCTATGTACTCTCTTGTGGAAAAAGTATTCCGGGAAATCATAAGATTCACCCTCCACATCCTGACAAAGGGCAATACAGCACGCCCCGGTCTCGGCCGGGTCGGTCAGAACCCGCATGGCATTGATCAATGCCGTCATAATCATTTCCGGTCTGGTAATCCGATCCCAGTATTTGCACACCGGTTTAAAGGCATCATTGGTACTCGTCGCCAGACTGCTGCTCTGTTCCAGCTGCTGCAGCACCGGATCCGGCTGTCTCGATGCAAAGGTATCAGCCGGGAATACCAGCAGCGGAATGTTATTCACTGTCGCCGTTGCACAAGCCGTAACCATATTGGCTGCTCCCGGTCCCACTGAAGATGCACAGGGAATGATCTTTTTACGTCCGTGCTGCTTTGCATATGCGATTGCAGTATGGCACATCCCCTGCTCATTTCTTCCCTGCATAACTTTAATATCTCCCGGATTGGTATCCAGCGCCTCGCCGAGCCCTACTGCAATACCATGTCCGAAGATGGTAAAAAAGCTTTCTACAAATTTCGTCTCCACGTCATCCATCGCAACATACTGATTATCTAAAAATCTGACAATCGCCTGTGCCGTAGTCATTTTCGTCGTTTTATTCGTTGTCATTTCCTTCTCCTCTCATTCTATACGCGGGCAATCATTTCGCCGTATAATTCTTTTTCTTCTTTAATAAACGCATGCACTGCCTCCGGTTTCGGTAATGTATGCGACGAACTATTGCTGCGAACCATCATCGCCGCTTCCGCCGAACCAAATTCCAGACAGTCAATAATTTCCCACCCTTGATAAAGTCCATACAAAAACCCGGAAGCATATCCATCACCACCGCCAAAACCTTTTCTGGCATTCACCGGAAATGGTTTGATAGAAAATTGCTGCCCATCACAGGTATATGCTGTCGAGCCTTTCACGCCATGCTTGATTACTACGATCTTGGCATTGCAGCCCTGCCAGTATGCAGCACTCTCTTTATCATCCATTCCAGGTTTGATCAGTCTTTCCATCAAGTCAAATTCAGCTCTTGAACCCATGATAATATCCGCTTCTCTGGCAACGGTCGAATAGTAAATGGATATCTCATCCTCACTCTTCCAGGTATAAGCCCGGTAATCAATGTCAAAGATAATCTTCGTATTATATCTTTTTGCCAGCATCACCGCTTTTATCACTGCCTCCCGCGACGGACTTGCCGCCAGTGCAGTTCCTGATACCAGAAGGGTTTTTGTATCCTTGATGTACTCTTCATCAATATCTTCCACCGATAATTGCAGATCAGCCGGGGTATTCCGATACATCAAAATGTTACTTTCATCGGATGAAAGCATCTCCGTAAAGGTCAGACATAGCTTTTCTCCATTCACACATTTGGTTATTCTGCTGGTATCAATGCCCTCATTGTTAAAGTAATCCACAACGTACTCTCCGAACTGATCATCAGACACTTTGCCAAAAAATCCTGCCTTCATACCATTTCGTGACACTCCGATGGCAGTATTGGCCGGCGAGCCGCCAACATACTTTTCAAACATATGAACTTCTTTTAAGGGTTTAAACTCTTCCTTCACCTGATCGTTATAAGCCGGATTCAAATCAATCGCTACCCTCCCTATCAAAACCAGGTCAAACTTTCTCGTGATGTCAAATTCTAAATATTTCATCTTCTCACCTCATCACATTTGTGTGTACAGCGTGCTTCTTTATATCCTATATATTATCACGCACACAATAGGTGTGCAATATATTTATCGCACATTCCCATTTTTCGCGAAATTGCACAAATTCGCGGTTCAAAAACCATCACTTTAACCATATTTAATTTCAAAAAAGCACGCTTAAAGCGTGCTTCCTGGCCGTGCATATAGATATCCAAAGAGTACGCACCTTCGATACCTATATACAATTTGACATTACTCTCCAGAAATTTTATACTAAATAAATATCATTGTTCCGCAAAATACAACATAACCCAAAGGAGAAAGACATGCCAATAAGCTTAATACTAACTTTATTAATATTGATTTTATTACTTGTATTAACAAAAACAATAGTATATATAGTTGTTAGAATCCTAAACAAAATTTTCAACAAAAAACCTTAAAAAAAGAAGGAACACTATATTTTTTTACAATACCACATATGTTGATAGTTACACTGGTCAAAACCATTTTCGGCTTTGCCCCTCCCTCTTGTATTATAAACTGTCCCCAAAGTCCTTCCGAAATTTTGCCACCAGGGCATCCTGCCAATCAGAAACTGCTTCCAGCTTACCAAGGAAGAACCGCATAATCTTAGGCTCATCTGTAAATGTAAGCCCTCCAATCAACTGTCTGTTTTCATACAGCCACTGAATCCGGTCAATAGCATATTTTACCTGAGACAGTGTAAATACACGGCGCGGCATAGCCAGGCGCAGCAGCTCCATGTTGGAAAGATGCTCGCTGCCATCTGCGTTACGGTCTTCAGAAAGCGTTCCCCGCTCCATACCGCGGATACCACCTGCCAGATAGAGAGCGGCTCCAAGGGCACCAGATGGGTATTCTTCCTGAGGAATATGGCTTACGAATTCCATGGCATTCAGGTGGCAGCCAAGCCCTCCGGCAGGGGTTACCACAGGTACACCGCGCCTGATTAGCTCATCAGTCATATACTGAATAAACTGCGGTCCCTGGTTAATCATATTGAAATCCATGGTTTCTTCCAGGCCAACAGTAATTGCTTCCATCTCGCGAACAGACATACCGCCGTATGTAAGAAAGCCTTCATATAGAGGAACCAGTTCACGCATCAGATTATAGTATTTCACATCATTAGTGCAGATTCCGCCGCCGCGGGCATGCCCCAGCTTTCTGGCCGAAAAGTACACAATATCGGAATTAGCAGCTATTTCTCTGGTGATATCTAAGATACTGGTATTCTGATATTCAGCTTCTCTTATCTTAATGAAATACAAGTTATCAGCCAAAAGGCTGGCATCCAGAATCAGTGGAATATCATTTTCCTGACAGATGGTATATACATCTTTCAGATTTTGCAGGGAAAAAGGCTGTCCACCAATTAAGTTGGTTCCCGCCTCCATCCGGACAAAGGGAATTTTCCCGCGTCCCAGTTTACCGATTAAAGCCTTTAGTTGATCCGTATCCATATTACCTTTAAAAGGATTCGTGCTAGTCACTTCCAGTCCATCATTATAAAGAATTTCTTCCACATAGCCACCATTTGCCGCAATATGAGATTTAGTTGTTGTAAAATGATAATTCATCGGAATGCATTTACCTTCAGTCACAAAAGTCTTAGCAATGATATTCTCACAGGCACGTCCTTGATGAGCCGGCAAAAAGAACTCTTTTGCAAAAATATGACGTACTTTATTCTGCAGTTTGTTGAATGTCTCACTGCCGGCATAACTATCATCAGCCACCAACATAGAGCTTAGCTGTACATCGCTCATAGCGTTAACACCGCTGTCGGTCAGCATATCCATAAAAACATCTTTGTTTTGCAGCAGGAAGGTATTATTACCGGCTTCGGTGATCGCTGCCTGACGCTGTTCTACATTTCTCAAATTAAGTTTCTGTACCACCCGGACTTTATGCATCTCTAATGGCACATCGTCCCCATAAAAAAATTTAACTGTTTCCATCAATGGTTCCTCCTGATTTTCTGTAATTATTTTTTATTTTAACATAATTACCACAATACTACAACACACAAAAGCGTTAATGCGCAAAAGCATTGGTGTGGTGAAGCAAAAAGGGGCTATAACTCATAAAAAAGAAGGCACACAAAAATGCCTTCTTTTTCTTATAAATTATATTTAGTCTTAATCACGATATCCGTATAATAAAATTCCTTTACCGGTTTTGTATCACCATGAATCAAATCCACCAGAATACACAGCGCTTTATATCCCTGCATATAACCATTCTGGTCAATAATGAAATCAAATTGATCATTTTTCAATCCTTCAACATTCTGCGGCGTCAGGTCATAAACTACAACAAACGGCCGGTCTTCCATCTTAAGCTTTGCAAGCGCCCGTCCGATCCCTTCTTGTCCGGCCGAGAAGACCACCACACCTTTCAGATCCGGAAACGTCGCCAGACTATTATCCACAATCCGTTCCACTTCACTGCTCTCATCAAAGCTGCTCTGCACTCCGACCAGATTCAGATTCTTAAAGCTATTCTTAAGCTCCGCCGTAAACCCTTCAACCCGCATATTATTAACATTATTCCCAAAATGCCCCGTAATCACCAGAACCTGACCTTCCTTCCTGGTCATCAGCCCCATCAGCCCAGCTGCCGTCCGGCCGCTCTTAATATTGTCCATACCGACAAAACAGCTTCTTCCGGTCCCGATAATATCCGTATTAAAAGTAACAATCTTAATCCCCTTCTCCACCAGCTCATTAATCTTAGCGCGAATTCCATTCCCTTCCACCGGCATAATCGCAATTCCCGCCACACCGTCATTCTCCAACGCCTCCAGCGCCGCCAGCTGACTCTCTTCACTGACATTATCACATTCCTTAATCATCAGCTCCGCCTTCTTCACCAACGTCTCCTTAATCGCATCATTAATCCCTTCCCTGATCCGAATCATAAAAGGCGCTTCCGAAAGCTGAGTCACAACCCCAACCTTAATCTTTTCACTCTTCTCATTCTTCTTTCTGCGCGGCGCATACCCGATTTCATCAGCAATCTGCAAAATCCGCTCTTCCACATCCTTATTAATACGCCCCCGCTTATTCAGCGCACGATCCACCGTCCCTCTGGACACACCTGCCATCTCAGCAATATCTTGAATTGTTCCTGCCATTACAAATCCACCTCAACCATGTGATTTTTTTATCATCCCCATCAAACGTTAATATTATAACACACACGCAAAACGCACGCAAGCTAATTTTGATTTAACGGTCACTATTAGCACTATATACAAGTTTCTCTTTTATACATCTATCATCCCCCTCCCCCAACCCAACCCCCCCCGAAAAATTCCCCCCCCCCCCCCCCCCCCCCACCCCTTCCCCCCCCCCCCAAGTGCCCAAAACCGCCAACCCGCCCGGGGGGAAAACGGGT
>Ga0153946_1000682_pt1 | contig 14879 bp, 15 predicted proteins | sample TSNJ030MetaG_FD_104751 | JGI IMG/M metagenome (GOLD analysis project Ga0153946, IMG submission 104751) | Attine ant fungus gardens microbial communities from New Jersey, USA - TSNJ030 MetaG | ecosystem: Host-associated > Fungi > Mycelium > Unclassified | place: USA: New Jersey, Wharton State... | reverse complement strand
TGCGACCATAGGTCGCAATGCGTCGTCTTCCTAGCTGGTCGAAAAATATCCTCGCAATTTATTATCACTTTTTAATCAGTGTTCAGTATAAGCGTAAAAAAATACGCAAGCCGGGTAAATTGTCCGGCTTGCATATTCTGTATTGTATTTTCCTTTGGGTCAGGATATAGAATCGTTAGTTTTAAGCTTTTTCATTTCCCTATTGGCGTGCGCCACCATGAATACCGCCATTCCGAAAATGGCAAGGCAAACGCAGCCCCCGGTTATGCTCTTCATGATACGCTCGAAGTTTTTATCTCCGCCGAAAGATGCAAACATAGCGGTTTGAAGCGATAACATCGCCACCAACGCTTTCGCGAGATTAATCGCTTTGGCCGCGGACAGGACCGGACTGTTCAGCTTGCGGTATTTCACCACATTGACAACGGAGATGGTAAAGCAGTAGAATGCCCAAGCCGCAGCCGCGTAAATGAGAAAGCCGGGATAGTGATAGCCTTTTCCGCTGTGGATCATTTGATAAACCACTCCGGTCAGCGCAATATTCAACGCAAAAAGCAAGCAACCACAAAAACGGTATTGCAGAAATTCCCGCCTCAAATCATTGCTTTCCTTGCGTATATGACGCAGCAGCAGGAATCGAACCGCACAGAGAACGACATAGTACACGGCCTCGGCGCCAAACCAAAAAGAAGCGTAAAATATCCCGGCAAGCAGCTTGAAAACGGCATAAAGCAGACTTAATGAAAGCGATAGATATAAGGAAACCTTTACCCGAAACGGTATGTCTGTCATATAGCGGCTTCCGTATTTATTCCCGTAAATAAGCGATTTTATTTTTGCAGGCATGTTCGACGCGCTGATAACAAGCGAAGTCAGGGTGTAAGCGGATAATATGTAGGAAGCGTATCCCAAAGCCGTATTCTGCCGGTTTGTGCTGAAGGTGAGCGCAAGCGCCGCCGTGCTCAGCAACGTCAGCAAAACCATCCATGCCGCGCCGGGACACAGTGCGCGCAGCATGATGTTTTTCATCCGTTTCATTTCGCTTATCCCTCCAGAGCTTCACTTTTATGGTTCAACGTTCAGCGTTACGGTGAACACAGCGCCTTTGCCCAGCTCGCTCCTGGCAGATATAGAACCACCTGTAAGCTCTATGACGCGCAGGGCCAGCGCGAGGCCGAGGCCATTTCCCTCGCCGGAGCGAGAGGTATCTCCTTGATAAAACTTATCAAAGATGTGCTTCATGGTTTCCTCGTCCATACCGCAGCCGGTGTCAGCTACGGATACCGTGACGCTGTCCTCGTCAGAGGTTTGCGTCAAAGAGATTTTTCCGCCGGGTTCGGTAAACTTAATCGCGTTGGAAAAAAGATTATGCCATACAATTTCCAGCATGCTTTCGTCGGCACGGATCATTACGCGGTCTTCAATGTCCGCTTCAAACTCAATATTCTTTTTCCCCCAGGCACTCTCGAAAGTAAGAGCGCAATCAGATAACTGTCGACATAAATCATAACTTTTATAGGAATGCGTGATCTCTTGATTTTCAAGCTTATTGAGCTTCAAAATGTTCGTTATCAACGCCGTTAAGTTTTTGGAGGCGGTGATAATCGTGTCGGCATACTGGTTCCGGCGTTCCGGCTGAAGGTTTTCCTTTTTCATCATTTCGGCGTAATTCTGTATGATAGAAAGCGGCGTCTTAATTTCATGGGATACATTGGCGATAAAGTCGTTTTTCATTGTTTCAGTGCTGCCGAGCTCCTCAACCATTTTGTTGAAATCCCCGAATATAACGTCTAAATAATCATACTTGTCGGACGAATGAACCGGCTCCAAGTACACGGAAAAATCGCCGCTCGCCACCTCCTTGGCGGCAAGGCTCAAACGACGCATAGGTTCTTCAAATTTTTTGCGCAATTGATGGTGTGTAACAAGAAGAAAAACCGCCGATACAATCGCCCAATACCCCAGCATGCCAAAAATATATTCCGGCGGCGTCTTCTCCAAGCCCATGTAGGTGGCATATATCATTCCCTGCCCGGAGGACAGTACCATCAAAACAAAATAGGTCAGCGCGTATTGCATCCATGAAATAGGTTTTGATTTGACCCTGCCGTCATTTTCGTTTTTTTTCTTTTTCATGACAGTACCGCCTTGTACCCAAGCCCATGCACAGTTGTAATTTTAAAGTCTTTACAATTGGAGAATTTATCGCGCAGCTTGGTGACGTAAACATCCACAGCCCGCAGGCTCGTTTCGCTGTCAATACCCCAAAACTCATCCATAAGCTGCGCGCGGGAAAATGTACGGTTTGGATAAGAAAGCATTTTGTAAAGGATATTAAACTCCCGCACTGTTATAGGTATAGGCTTGCCGTCTATCTCGGCGGTCATAGCGTCCGCGTCCATCAAAAGGCTGCCCACCGTCAGCTTCTTTTCGCTTGCGATATTGGCGCGGCGCAACAGTGCCCCCACGCGCAGCACTAGCTCGTCCAAGTCTATGGGCTTGACCATATAATCGTCAATACCGGCGTGGAACCCTTTCTGTTTTGAGGCGATGTCATCGCGGGCGGTCATAAACAGGATAGGAATGGTTTTGTTGATGCCGCGCACGGTTTCCGCGAATTCAAAGCCATCGATACCGGGCATCATAATGTCTGAGATAATCAAGTCGAACAAATTATTGTACATCAAATCATAGGCCTCATTGGGATTTAAGCATCCCTTTGCCGCATAACCGTTGTCGTTCAGGCAGGCGCAGACAATTTGATTAAGCCTAACATCATCCTCCACCACAAGTATGTTTATCATGAAAGCAGCCTCCAATTTTAATTCATTAGACCTGTTCTGAAACCCACCGCAAGTGGCTGGGCGAGGTATTTTTTCGTCCTGCAAGGCGGAGGACGAAAGCGGGCTAACGCCCGGTGAGGACGACAACGCAGCAGGGCGGAAAAAGAACCGCCCAGACGCTGCGCAGGGGTTTCAGAACAGGTCTATTCGCTCTAATAGTATCAGGTAAATGTTAAAGAAATGTTTATGACGGTATTGTTTACTCGCGCTTGCGCATTTAATTTATCTTCGCTCTATCCCTTGACGCTATACTACACAAAATTGTGCCATATAGCAAGAATATGGGTCTAACTTATTTTCTCTGCCCTTCGTATGGAAAAACGAGGCAAATAATTTGTATCTTTACATAAACAGATAATTACGATACAATATTGTAGATAATTTGTATACAATTATGTGGAGGTGCAGCATGCAAAACGAATTAGATTGGAAAAACATTGGGTTTTCATATCGGCCACTCGGAACGCGATATATATCCATTTATCGCGACGGAGCATGGGATGCTGGAGAGCTTACCAAGGATGCCAACATAACCATAAGCGAATCGGCATCGGTATTGCAGTATGCGCAGACCTGCTTTGAAGGCTTGAAGGCATACAAAACACATCGGGACGAAATCGTTGTATTTCGTCCGGACCTGAATGCGCAACGCATGGCAATGACCTGTGAACGTCTCATGATGCCGGCATTTCCGGTAGAACGATTTGTTGATGCGGTAAAAGAGGTTGTGTGTATCAATGCAGAATATGTCCCGCCGTATGGTTCCGGCGCCTCTTTGTATATCCGCCCCTTCCAGATTGGAATTGGTCCGGTGCTGGGTGTAGCGCCTGCGTCGGAATATATGTTTCGGATATTTGTCAGCCCTGTGGGCCCTTATTTTAAGAGCGGTATCAAGCCAATTCGTGTGCGTATCAGTGAATATGACCGCGCCGCCCCTAAGGGAACCGGCCATATCAAGGCGGGACTAAACTATGCAATGAGCTTGTATCCCGGTTATGTAGCCAAGCAAGAGGGATTTGATGAAAATCTCTACTTGGATGCAGCAACACGCACCAAGATTGAGGAGACCGGGGGGGCAAATGTTGTGTTTATAACAAAGGATCAAAAGCTCGTAACGCCTAAGTCGGATACCATATTGCCTTCTATCACCCGCCAGTCTTTGCTTCATGTTGCCAAAGAATACCTGCACATGGAATGTCAGGAGCGTGAGGTCCTTATTGACGAGGTCAAGTCTTTCGCTGAATGCGGTTTGTGCGGGACGGCCGCGGTTATTGCGCCGGTGGGCAGCATCCATTACAATGGAAAGGATATCTTTATCCCAAGTGGTATGGAGCAGCCGGGCCCAGTGCTCTCTAAGCTTTACAAGACTCTGACCAATATTCAGTCTGGAGTTATTCAGGCTCCGAATGGATGGCTCCAGAAAATATAAACATCCCAAAACTCCGCTATATCATGGGCAGGGCGCTTTCTATATTCCCCTGCATCGTGGAGGGCTGCAGCAGGTTGACAGCCAGGTCAATTATTGCTGAAATTGCCGGCATAATCTGCTCTTTTTGTCGGATAACCGCCTGGGCTGAGACGTTAAAGGAGGGCCCCGACCATTTCAGCTGTGCAATTTCACCCTTGGCAATGCTGTCTTGGACAATGCTGTAGGGAAGCAGAGAAATGCCATGACCAAGCCGGATGCATTTCTTGATCATACTGCCGCTATCCATAAATAACTTAGACTGAATATGTACCCCATGTTCTTTCAGAATATGGACAAGCGCCTGCCGATAAAGGGAGTCCTTTTGCGGAAAGATAAACATTTCATCCTGAAAATCTCCCGGCAGAATGGCTTTTTTGTGCGCGAGCGGATGGGTGGGGTGGGACACAAAGACGACCGGCTCCTGAAAGAGAAAGGTTGACAGCAATCCAGGTTCCCGGATGGCATTCCAGGCGAACAGGAAAGCAATATCCGCCTCATCATTTCGCACCTTGTCAAAAAAGGTATTGGGGTTTCCCATATCCACGGAAAGCTCAATATCCGGATACATTGTGGAGAATTTCGTGTAAATTGGCGGCATGGTATACAATGCAACAGACTCGGTTGTAATAATCTTCAGTCCTTGCACACCGGCAAAATAGGACATGGTATCGCAAGCTTCTCGATACGTTTGCATGATTTTGTTTGCAAATAACAAAAAGCTTTCACCGTTTTTTGTGATGTGAATATTACGCCCGTTCCGTTCCACCAATTTGACTCCCAATTCACCTTCCAGGATCGTTATATGCTCAGATAGAGTTGAGACAGCATAGTTGAGCTTCATGGATGCTTTTGTGAGCGATTTCTCTTTTGCTAAGGTTATAAATGTTATCAGGTGTTTACTGTCCATATGCGATGGCTCCTTTCCCTATACTGAAATTTACGGAAATTCCGAACAATCTTAATGGAAATGCCGTGCGCAAAGCTTATAAAATATGATATACTGCAACTAACATAAATTATTGAATAATTGATATATCACTTTGTATATATTGCCAAGCGTTATTCTTCACACTGCCATACGAGCATGGATAGAGGTATTTGACTTATCTTTTTAAATTTGCTATATTGTATACAATTAAAATACAAAATAGCAAAGGAATGTTTTGGTATGAAGTTACAGCAAAATACAGTCGCTCCCTCCTTGAGTGATATTGCCTACCAGTATATATTTAACCGGATTGTGTTATTCGAACTCAAGCCAAACGAAGCCATTATAGAAGACGATATTTGTCGTATCCTCAATATTAGCCGCACCCCATTGCGTGAGGCCCTGCGGCGGTTAGAGGCTGAGGGACTGGTGCAAAAGGCGCGCAATCGCGGTACTTTTGTACGCGGCTTCACCTATGAGGATATCATCGAAAGTTGCGATATCCGCAAGCTGTTTGAGCTCTATGCACTGAAAAACTGCGTTGTAATGGTGCCGGAGCAGGAGCTCCAGTCCATCCGCAACCAATTGGAGAGTTTGGATAAAAGCAGTCCCAACGAGGATTACTATAAGTCGGATGCCAAATTGCACTCGCTTATCATGCGCTTTTGCATGAATTCCAAGATGCTGTCTTATACGAATTCACTGAATGCCCAGTTGGAAATGATTCGCAGCATCTCCGCCCAAACCCCCAATCGCCTAGCATCCTCCAAATTGGAGCATATCGGCATTGCAGATGCGATTATCGCCCGTGACCACGAACTGGCTCATGATTTGCTGGATCGTCACTTGGATAATGTAAAGGATAGTACGTTGAGCGCCTTTAAAGAGATGAAAATGGCATTTTAAAGAGGCTTAATCTATTATACTACACACAGTGCTTATTTGCACACGAAATAGTTGTGGAAAGGATTGAATACAATTAAAATTTAAATTGTATCCAAATATAATGCAATAGAAAGGTGCATCAAACATGCGGTTTAACGAGGTATATCGAAAGCGATTTGAAAAGCTCTCCTCCACCAACCTGGCGGACGCAGAGGACGCGCTGGGGCTAAAGGGCGCCACATACGGTATCCGGCTCATGTGGCATACAATGGGCAAGGTAATCGGCCCGGTGGTCACAGTCAAGCTGACCGCAGCAGGGCTTACCAAGAGCAAAACACACCTGGGCATCAACGCAATAGAAGCGGCAAGTGCCGGCGATGTGATCTTGATTGATAACGGTGGCCGCATCGATACCTCCTGCTGGGGGGGGATTCTTGCAAACGGCGCAAAGCTCAAGGGGGTTTCCGGTGTAGTGATTGACGGGGCCATGCGCGATTTGGATGACTGCATTGAGGCGGAGTTCAATGTGTATGCGCGCGGTACGGTTGTTTCCACCGCCCGCGGCAGGGTAATGGAGGAATCGACCAACTGTATGGTACAGTTTGCAGGCGTACAGGTCCGGCCGGGCGATATTGCCTTTGGAGACCGCAGCGGCGTGGTAATTATCCCCCAGGAAAAGATCGATGAAGTGCTGGCAAAGGCCGAGGAACTGTATGAAAAAGAGGAGGCGATGGTCGCCGCCATGCGCTCCGGCAAATCGGCGTTGGAAGTGGATCAGGAATTTAACTACGAAAAAATGCTCAAATGAGGAGAGATGATCATGGCTGAGAAAATGGATGCGGAAAATCTGATAAAGGCGTTTGCGGCAATGGACACTTGCTGTGTATCCGATGCAGCAGACCGCCTTGGGATCCCCTGCGGTCTGCTTGGTATCAAGCCTGTCAACAAGGGCGCGAAGCTCTGCGGGCAGGCGTTTACCGTGCACTATGTCCCCTGCGGGACAGTTAAGGGAACTGTCGGCGATTTTCTGGATGAGGTACAGCCCGGACAGGTTGTAGTCATTGACAATGCCGGCAGGGATTACTGCACGGTATGGGGCGACCTGATGACCATCAGCTCGGCCAACCGCGGAATTGGCGGAACAGTCATCGACGGCGTTTGCCGAGACGTACCGACTATCTGTAAACTGGGCTATCCGATCTTTACCAAGGGCACGTACATGGTGACCGGGAAGGACCGCGTGCAGGTGGATGCGGTCAATATCCCGGTAGCGGTATCCGGTATACAGATCAAACCGGGCGATATTCTGCTTGGCGACGACACCGGCGTTATCGCCATCCCGCTGGAGCACGCAGCCGAGGTCCTGGAGGTCACTGGTGAGATCGCGGAGAAGGAAGCAAAAATTGAACGGGCGCTGTCGGAGGGCAAGTTGCTGGGTGAGGCCAGGGCGTCGGTCAATTATCACAGCCTGCAGACCAGACAAAAATAAATCATCAAATGTCTCAGAGAGGATTGAGCGATGAATATGGGAATAAGCAACCCCGGCATGCGCATTAACAAAAGCTTTTTGCGCACCGATCCTGAAGTTGTTGAACTGTTCCGTGATGCCCCCACCGCGAATATCGCGGATGTAACCGGCAGACTGTTTGCGATGGATGCTCGCATCTCTCCCATGGGCAAGGCGAAAAAGCTGCTGGGGCAGGCGCTGACGGTGCGATCCTCTATAGCCGACAACTTTATCTTTCACAAAGCGCTCTCCCTCGCGCAGCCGGGCGACGTCATTGTCGTCAATGCCTGCGGGGACACCAACCATAGCATTTGCGGCGATGTGATGTTCCGCTTCGCGATCTCCCGGGGTGTTGCGGGAATCGTTGTGGACGGCTGTATTCGGGATCTGGATTTCCTGTTGGAATCTGACTTTCCAGTGTTCGCCATCGGCGCCACGCCGCGAGGACCTTATAAAAATCCTGTCGGCGAAGTAAATACTGACATCGCATGCGGCGGACAGGTAATTCATCCTGGTGATATCATTGTCGGCGATGTGGATGGCGTTGTCGTCGTCCCCCAACAGGACGCCCTGGTCATTCACCAAAAGCTGGCCGAGGTGCAGGCCAAGGAGGAAAAGATGGGCCGGATGATCGATGAGGGCCGCTGGGAAGAGGAAAGCCCCATTCTGACTATGGTGAATCAGGAAATCCAGCGGCTCGGATTCGAAGTGAACGAGTGAGAAAGAGGGTAGCAAAGTGCAATTAACACAGCAAGAGCAAAAGATGCTGGATGGGAATTATGGTCCCAGTATTCAGAAAGCCATGCAGATTCAGGTGCAACTGGGAAAAATCTACGGGGCCCAAAAGATGATTCCCATCAACAGCGTACATATGCCGGGTTCGTCCATCGTTGTGGCGGGAAACGGCGCGGTCAGCTTCATCGAAAAGATGAGCGAGAACGATACCCGGTTTGCGGCCTTTACCACGCTGAACACGGCGGGCGTTGACCTGGATATCCCCGAGGAGATCGGCTTTGCGGATGAGGCCGTCAAAAAGCAGCGCCACCTGACCTGCGCCTATGAGAGGATGGGTGGGGTTGCCTGCCACACCTGTACGCCCTATCTGATAGGACACACCCCAAAAATCGGCGAGCATGTAGCGTGGGGCGAGTCCTCAGCAATTGCCTTTTCCAATTCGGTGCTGGGCGCCAGAACCAACCGTGAGGGTGGGCCATCCGCGCTGGCAGCCGCCATTACCGGCCGGGTACCCGCCTACGGGTATCATCTTGATGAGAACCGCAAGGGCAATTTTCTTGTTAAAGTTAGCATTTCACTGCACAATGTACTCGATTACGGTGCACTGGGTTACTGGGTGGGCAGCCGCGTAGAAAGCGGTGTTCCCGTTTTTACCGGAATTCCTTCCGATGTCCATCTGGATCAGCTCAAGATGCTCAGCGCGGCGCTGGCTTCCTCCGGTTCAGTGGCACTGTACCATGTGGTTGGCGTAACCCCCGAAGCCCCCACACTGGAGGATGCGTTCCGTGGCAATCAGCCCAAGGAAACCTATGAATTCGGCGAGACGGAAAAGCAGGAGGCCATTGTACGGCTCAACAAACACCAAAACCAACCGGTCTCGCTGGTTGCGATTGGGTGTCCGCACTGCTCCATCAATGAAATCATTGAAATTGCCGATCTGCTTAAGGGCAAAACGGTCAAGGCAACCTTCTGGGTATTGACCTCACAGCCGGTCAAACACTACGCCGAACGCAGCGGTCATGCTAAGATTATCCGCGAAGCGGGAGCCAAGCTGGTAGTGGATACCTGCTCTGTGCTGGGTGAGATGGCACAGCCGATGGAAAAGATCGGCATGACGGCTATGGCTACCAACTCTGCGAAGCTCGCGCACTACGCACCCGGGCAGTGGAGCATCCCCACTTATTATGGCTCCACTGAGCAATGCGTGAATGCCGCGCTGAAAGGAGTGTTCTAAGATGAGGATAACCGGACGCACCGTTATCGGCCAAGGTAAGGTTAAAGGACCCGCGCTGGTTACCACTGAACCCATCTGCTTTTTGGGCGGCGTGGATGTCAAGACCGGCAATATCACCGAAAAGGGACACCCGCTTTACGGCAAGCGCATCAAGGATGTTGTTCTCGTTTTCCCTACCGGGAAGGGTTCCACCGGCGGCTCTTATCTCATCTACGACACCGTCTGCAACGGCAATGGCCCGCTGTGTATGATCAACCTCAACATTGAGCAAGTTACAGTGGTGGGTTGTATTATGGGCGATATTCCGCTGATGGATCGGCCTGACAAGGACGCTACACGGGAAATAAAAACGGGGGACACCGTCGAGGTGGATTTGGACAGTGGCGTAATTACCGTCCTGTCCTAAAAATTCACTACCACACCGAAAGGAAGACTGGAACATGTCGACAGCAACGCAAAAGCTTGCGGATTTCATTTGCAACACTACCTATGATTCCCTGCCTGAGAATGTGCGCAGAGAGGCGAAGCTGCGCATCGCCGATGTCGTTGGCATCGGATTGTCCGGTTCAAAGGCTGCTCCCGGGGGCGTACGGAATTTCGCACTGAAATTTGGCGGCGCGGGAAATGCCACTATCTGGGGCAGCGGCGAGAAGATGTCGCCGGCATACGCATCGCTTGCCAATGGCACGATGACTTTCCATTTGGAACTGGATGATGTACACCGTACCTCTCACACGCATCCGGGGGTCTGTACCATTCCCGCCGCGATTGCACTGTGTGAACAGAACGGTTTGAGCGGCAAAGACCTGATTGCATCGGTGGTTTTGGGATACGAGTCTGCAATCCGGATAGGGCTTGCGGTCAGCCCCTCCATCTATGTTGATCGTACGTTCCTGGCGCCGGGTACCCTGGGCCCGTTCGGGGCAGTCGCCTCGGCCGCGAAGCTCATGGGGCTGGATCCGGAAAAGACCGCTGGAGCAATCGGCGCGGTCTCCTATTTTGGGCCGACCGCGTGCTTTGAATCGTTTAAGCTGGGGGCCGGCATCAAGGACATGATTATGGGTTGGAGCAACTACTGTGGCATTTATGGCGCGGAACTTGCCGCTATGGACTGCGGAGGGCCGGATACGGCGCTGGAAGGCGATTTCGGTTTCTGTAAGACCACCTCAGCCACATTTGACATAGCAAGGCTATATAAAGGTATGGGCAGCCGTTTTGAGATTCTCTTCACCGGGGTTAAGCCCTATGCTTGCTGCCGGCAGCACCACGCGGCCATTGACTGCATGCTCCAGCTGCGTAACGAGCACGGTCTCAGGCCGGAGGATGTCAGGCATGTGCGGGTGCGAACCTTCGTGGTGTCCAGCCGCGGCAACAAGAAACTGCCGACCACCGTGGCCGAGGCGAAATACAGTATCCCCTACATTCTCGCCGTAACGCTTCGCACCGGCCAGGCTTGGCGGGAGCAGTTCACTCAGGATCTGATCAAGGACCTCGACCTGCTTGCTTTTGCCGACAAGGTGGATGTTGAGCCTGACTACGAGCTCGACAAGCTGTATGACGAAAAATGGCCGAGCATCGTCGAGGTCACCCGCAACGACGGCAGCGTCATCTCGGCACGTTGCGACCTTCCCAAGGGCGAGCCGGAATTTCCCTGCACCGAGCAGGAAGTCAAGAACAAGTTCCTGTCACTGGCATGCGATACCATCACTGAACAACGCGCCGAAAGTATTTGGCAGCACATACAGAATCTGGAGACAGTACAGAATATCAGCGACCTGACCAGTTTACTGGTCTCAGATAAAGTATAAGCTTGAAACATGATCGACAAGAAAGGGTGTGTCAGGATGGAAAAACCAGCAACATTGGATCCGAGCACTATCGAAATCAAAAAGAGACAACGGCAAATTATTTTGGGGGCGGCATTCCTCACGGCAACTACCAACATAGGACCGGGATTCTTAACGCAGACCGCATTGTTTGGAAGCCAACTACTCGGCGCATTCTTTTTTGTGATTGTCGCGGTTGCGCTGCTGGATATCACAACGCAGGCAACGACCTACCGGATGTGCTGCTTCACCGGAAAACGCGCACAGGATATTGCAAATGATCTGAAACCTGGCCTGGGATATGTTGTCTCCGCTCTGGTCATGTTTGGCATTTTCATTTTCCAGCTTGGCAATGTAGGCGGTACCGCGCTTGGCGTGCGGACTTTGCTCCATCTGGACGGGGTCAGCCATTCCATCAGTATTATCATTGCAGGCTGTATTGCCATACTTGTTTTCGCGTTTAAGAATTTCAACCCGATCATTGACCAACTCTCCAAGATTCTAGGCTTGGTTATGATTGCCGTCACACTGGTATTGGCGTTTACCACCAAGCCTCCTGTGGGCAATATCTTCCCCCAGTTCTTGGCAGCGGATAAAACGACATTGATCTTCCCCATGCTAACACTGCTTGGCGGCGCCGCAGGCGGTTATTCCTCACTCATCGCACCACACCGCTTGCTGGGACGGGGTCTCTCCGGCAAGAATGACTGGGTTACCTACAAAAGCACTCTCAAGGCCCACATGAGCGTTGTCTACATCATGCGGTTAACCATCTTCCTGGTGACATTTGGCGTTGTGTCGGCAGGAGCTGTCATTGATCCGTCGGACCCCGCACGTTCAGCCTTTGAGGCGGGCGCCGGAATCCTCGGCCGCTATATCTTCGGGCTCGTAATTTTTGCAGCCGGACTCACAACCGTAATCGGTGCGGCCGTTACGCTGGTATCAATGATCGCCACCTACAATGACAAGATTCTCAAGTACGAGCGTCAGATTTGTATCGCCTTTATCGCCTTTGCTACCATAGTCATGGCGACCATCGGCCAGCCTGCCGCCATGCTGGTGGCGGCCGGAAGTATTAACGGCCTGATCCTTCCGCTGATCATGGCCATGCTGCTCATTACATCCCGCAGCAAGAGGGTCATGGGCGAGGACTACAAGCATCCGCTTATTCTCACGATCGGTGGCATTGTGGTGGTGCTGATGTCCGGCTATTTTGGTGCAGTAAACTTCCCGAAAATTCTGCAACTGTTTGCCTAAGCAATAATCAACAACCCGTGAGCGCGGGGAAGGGAGTGATTACAGAGTGGCAGCATATCGGCAGTTCAGCCGGGAGGAATTAACAAACGAGCATACCGCTCTGCAACAGGAATTTATCAACTGGAAAACGAAGGAATTGCATCTCAATATGGCCAGAGGCAAACCGGGATCTGACCAGTTGGCGCTATCCATGGCAATGCTGGATGTGCTGAATTCCACCAGCGACTGCCATGCGGAAAGCGGCTTTGACTGCCGTAACTACGGCGAACTTGCCGGTATTCCCGAGGCGAGAGAACTGTTCGGTGCGTATATGGGTGTGTCCACTGATGAAATTATCATGACCGGTCCGCGCTCTACCCCCTTTATCTACGACTGCATTGCCCGGGCAATGCTCAAAGGGGTGTTGGGATCAGAAAAACCCTGGTGCAAATACGATGAGATTAAATTTATTTGCCCTGTTCCCGGATATGATCGACACTTTGCAATGTGTGAATTTCTGGGGATCAAAATGATACCTGTGTCCCTGAACGAATGGGGGCCGGATATCGGCCGGATTGAGCAATTGATCGCGGAAGACGAGACAATTAAGGGAATATGGTGTGTGCCCAAATACTCTAACCCGCTTGGCATCGTCTATTCCGATGAGACAGTCCGCCGGCTGGCGGGGCTGAAACCCGCCGCCAAAGACTTCCGCATCTTCTGGGACAATGCCTATGCGATGCATGCCGTATATCGGGATATCCCGTTGCTGAACATTCTGGAGGAGTGTAAACAGGCGGGCAGCCCCAACATGGTCTACATGTTCGGCTCCACATCAAAAATGGTGTTTCCCGGTTCGGGAGTTTCCTTCTTTGGAGCATCGGCGGAAAATATTCGGTTTACTTTGGAGCAGGTCAACATCGAGACCTCCAGTTGGGATAACTTGAACACGCTGCGACACGTTCGCTACCTCAGGGATGTCGGCGGCATTCGCTCACTGATGGAAAAGCACGCGGCAATCCTGCGCGGTAAATTTGACATTGTTCTAAACACGTTTGAGCGGGAATTGGGTGGGCGAGCGGTTGGCGGATGGGTAAAGCCGGACGGCGGCTACTTTATCACCTATATGGCGGAGCCGGGCTGCGCCAAACGCATTGTGGCCATCTGTAAGGAGGCCGGCGTTGTGTTGACCGATGCCGGTGCGACCCACCCATATGGCAACGATCCCAAGGACAGCTATATCCGCATTGCTCCCAGCCTGCCGGAGAGGGATGAACTGGTGGCCGCGATGGAGATATTCTGTGTGGCCGCACGGCTGGTCGCTGTGGAAAAACTCTTAAAACCTGTTTAAAAGGAGATTAAGGTATGCACAAAGTGGACCTGAACAGCGATCTGGGCGAGAGCTTTGGGGCTTATACACTGGGAATGGACTCGGCGATCATTGCTTGCGTGTCGTCGGTCAATGTCGCCTGTGGCTGGCATGCGGGCGACCCAATGGTAATGGAGGCCACTGTAAAGCTCTGCAAGGAAAGAGGCGTCGCGGTGGGCGGCCATCCGAGCTACCCGGATCTCATGGGATTCGGCAGACGGCATATGAAGCTGTCCTTTGATGAGATTCGCACGTATATAAAGTATCAATTGGGTGCTCTGATGGCATTTACCAAATCCTACGGTCTGCCGTTGCAGCATGTCTCCCCGCATGGCGCCATGGGCAACTTTATCAACTACGACAGCGAAGAGGCCGCCGCCGCGGTCTGTACCGCCGTGAAGGAGTTGGATCCCGACATCATTGTGATTGGCAACGCGGGCGGCTACATGACAAAAGCTGCAGAGGCTATGGGTCTTCGCTGGGCCAGCAATGTTTTTGTGGACCGCGCCTACAACGACGACTATTCTCTTGTAGCAAGAGGTACCCCCGGCGCCATGATCAAGGATCCGGACATCGCGGTCGAACGGGTTGTTCGCATGGTTAAGGAGGGCAAGGTTACCAGTATTACCGGCAAGGAGCTGGATATCCAGGCGCACGGCGTCTGTGTTCACGGTGACACAGCCACGGCTGTGCAGGTCATACGCGATATACGCGCGGCGTTGGAATCAGAAGGCATCACAATCGCCAACATAGCATCTGTTATTGGCTGATACTAAACACTGACTAAAAAGCGACATAACTTGCGGTCTATTTTCCGCCCAGCGTTGTCATCCTCCTTGCCGGGCGAC
>Ga0153946_1000680_pt1 | contig 14885 bp, 18 predicted proteins | sample TSNJ030MetaG_FD_104751 | JGI IMG/M metagenome (GOLD analysis project Ga0153946, IMG submission 104751) | Attine ant fungus gardens microbial communities from New Jersey, USA - TSNJ030 MetaG | ecosystem: Host-associated > Fungi > Mycelium > Unclassified | place: USA: New Jersey, Wharton State... | reverse complement strand
GTGATTTGACTTGCTAAGTTCCCATGCTATTTATATCTTGATCCTGTTGTATGCTTTGAGGTTTTGGACTAAGTGTTCAAATGCGTGGGAAACCTTTTCCTGTTTGGGGCTCTCATAACAGTGCCCCTTTCATGAGTACAAAAAATCGAGTGTACCGCAGTAATTTGTGCTTGCATATTTGAAAAAGCCAGCGACAGAGAACTAGCAAGGGATAATTGGCTCCTATTTAATACATTGATCTCAGATCTCATTCAAACATTCGTTGCCGGCCTCCATCTAATTCATGCAGAACAAAAATAACAAGAGATGTTGGATATCTTATTTGTTCTATCAAATTGAGTCATCCCACGAGTCTGGATGAATCAGTATATAGACTTTCCTGAAGAGCATATCAAAAAAATGAAGCACACCTTTTGTCATATCAGTCCATCCGTAGTACATCGCCACGATTGATACTGTCTCCAAGAAAGTGGCAATAAAGGTCCCGTCAAGCCGGTGATTAGAGCTCTACACAGAACAAGATTCATGCAATCAAAATTCAAAAAATTCACACATACCTTACATATCGATACCCCAACTGGCGACAATCTGAATACTTGAGCAACGACGAAGGCAATAATAGCGCCAAGATATATCCAGAATGGTCTTCTTTCGCAAAGAACACAAAGGACAACGTAGGAAACGAGGATAAATGATATCAAAGCAGAACTACGATTTTCAAAAAAATCAATTTGGGTAACTGAAAAAGTGTGAAAGGCTGAAACGTACGCTCCTGGCCAAATACTAGTCAAAATGAACAGGGGAATATTTCTCAGGGTATTAGGAGGGTTTGATAAATCACCAAAGGCACTAGTAAAGCCGAATGCTACAGCAAGGGCAATGAACATGGTGACGGAGAAAAAGGCAAATTGTCCTGTGAGCATGATCTGGAAAACCATCAAACCATATCATCGCTATGAGAAAAATATATCCAAGTTCAGATAGTTTCTCGCACCAATACACTGGCGGTCCGCCCATCATCCAACACTTGCATTGTCGTAAACGTATACCACAGCAAAGCCCAAAATAGGGAAGAAACAATCCCACAATGGATAGCTGTCAATGCTGTTATAGCTTGTGTGCCCTGCTCCAAGAGTGCCCCAGCCGTTACGAGTTGGAAGACGAGTGATATGAGATATGTAGTCAATAGCATGCGGAACTCCACTCGACCTTGAATTGCGAGGCGACCGCAACACATCAATAAAATACAAAATACAAAAATTATCATGTTAGCACTTTATTAGGATGGAGGCAAGGAGGAACTCACCGACAGCCGCTACCCGCTTCTGGCAACCCCATAACAAAAATGCAGTAACTAGGAATCCAAAACCACACAACACGTTATTTGCGATGTTTGACAGTGAAGAACCTGACACAGTGTACAATTTGTAGATGCCACATTCTGGGTTAATTCCCACTGGTGCAAAGGAGCGCTGGCTCGAGTCTCCAAGGGCATCTGGGAATTCTCGTTGGAGCTAGAAAAGAAAATGATCAGACGAGGTCTTGTATGCAGACGAACAGAGAAGGCTTTGACTTACTTGAATGTAGAACAAGTTACACAGCGCATAGCTCGAAGCCTGACTACATAACTCTTTGAACTCACCGAACTGGACCATTTTAGATCAGGTGCACAAGGGCGCATGTAACGAGGTGTAAGGCAAGCCCAAAAAAACGGCACCTTTTCATAGAACCTATTGACCGATTCTAACTGGGAAATGATCTATTTTTGACGAGGAAGGAGCGCCAGTTCCCTTTGGACCATAAGCTGGACCCAACACGTGTGGAAGCGTGCATTGAGGTGGAGTTCAGCTTGAAATACATATAGCTGCTGTCAAAACTAAGAATCACTGCTCTCATAATCATCAGGTCATGGATTGGTACTACCTCGTGGATTATTATTATCGTATATCAGAAGGCAGTGTGGTCCTCAGAAGACCAAAAACACGAGGCGATCACACGCTGCAGGAGTGTGTTTATATACGTGGATTCCTATTAGTGCTGAATGAGTTCGTTATCACTGTCAAGTCCAGGATTAGCCCATACCCTACGACGACATTGATTTCTGATGATTTTTTCCTAACATACTTAGTAAGCCAGAAAATTTTGTCTCTGAATTGAGCTTTTACACCTCAGTTCTGCACCACCAAAAATTAGAGCAGAGGTGAACAATCTTCTTTTCATGAGACCACTTGTAAATAGTAAATAGCTCATATCTTGGAATAATTCAGTTCTGCACAATCAGGGCAGAGTTGACAAGTATCATCATTTTTCGTTGTGATAAAACCCCAAAAGAGCTCATTCATGTATTTAGTTAACAGAGTTCAAGAGAGAACATAACCTAGACATTAGTGTATAAAGAAAATCTCAACCAAGGCTATAAATACCCCCACAAGTTATCCTTCCATACAATAACCACACACCCAAGCACAGCAATTTAACCACAAAGAACATTGTTCATCTACAAACTCAAAGTGAACAATCTCAAGGCCTATCTATGCTCCCCAACTCCCCAACTCACCATCAACCATCGACCATCGACCATCCATTATCATCATTCATATAAAAAAAATAAATATCATAATCTGCCATTGTCTGCATAAACCATACCATACGATACCATAACCCATTAATTTAAACTCTGTACCACCCACACCACCCCACACCACACCACACCACAAAACAAACTAAACCACAAACCGAAAAAAAGGAGAGAGAGTCAGGAAAAGGGGGGAGAGGGGAGTGGAGGGCATACAAAAAACAAAACACACACACACCACAAAAAAAAAGGGGGACGAACGATCATACTCATCATCCATCATCCATCATCCTCCAAATGCAACATAAATATTAAAAAAAAAACCCAAAAAAAACCCAAGAACACCTCCTTTTTCACGCTCACCTTCACCTTCACCTCCCTTCACCTTCTCATCACTACTCTCCCTCTCTCATCACTACTCCGATCTCACCTTCCAAATAACAGCAGCTGCAGTAACAGCCAACACCACCACCGCTCCTGCAGTCTGAAAATTCACCTACACACACCAACATCAGCAGTAGCTTTTTTGACACCTTTCATTAAACAAGCCATAAACTCACCAAAGGCGGTCGCGGACGACTCGTCTCCGTCGTCTCTATCACCTTGACATCATCATCACCACCATCCCTCGTCTTTTGCACCACCACCACCGCCTCCACTGCCGCCGCCTCTACCCCCGCCTCTACCCCCGCCGTCGTCGCACCACCACCAGGAATCTTCACCCGTATCGGTCGTCCAGGAACCTTCTTCCCCTCCTCAACCTCCTCCTCACTCGCAAACTGCGACGACGAATAAGACGATCCTGTGCCATCATCACGATACAAGGACGAAGACAAACACAACACCGGATAACATTCTTTCGAATGAGCGTGGACCGGGACAGCATAATGAGAAAAGGGGTACGCACGAGTCGTTGCCGCGATCCCTTCTTCTTCTTCTTCTCGTTGTTGTTGTTGTTGTTGTCCCTCGATCGTATACGTCCTACAAGGGCTCTCAGTCACTTTGACCGCATCCACGACCCCACTAGCACCAGCCCCTCCATTATCACTAACAACATCAGGAGCATCACTCTCGCTCCCACTCAACACCTCATCCTCTTCATTGTCAACCTCTCTCAATGAACCAACAGCTCTCGCTCTGGATCCACCAATAGGCGGAGCACTCAAACTACCCCTCTTCTTCCTCCTCCGCCTCCTCGCAGCTCTTGCACTCTGCCCAGAATCTGAACTCTGGCTCCTCGGACTGGGAGGCGTAACAAGCCCGCTGCCTCTATTAACAAGATCTCCATTGACAACGCCAACCGCAGTAACAGCTCCTAGACCAGCCAACTGAAGCTCTCTCAACTCTTTCTGAACCTTTGCCATCTCCTGCTTGTGAAGGCTAGACTCTTTGACAAGAGTGGCAGTGGTGGTATTTTGCAAATGAGAAATTCTTTCAAGTGAGGTATCAATATTGAGAATGCGTGACTCCCAGTCTTCAGTGGTTCGACGGAGACGGTCACGTTCCCCTGTCCATTCATCGCGGACTTGGTCCCACTGAGAGGAAATAAGGTCGTGTTCGACAGAGGGTGGTTGGTGCCTGACGGCCTTTTCAAGCTCAGCAACCTTGGCCTCAAGTAATTTGATTGTATCCTGGGCAGCAGCATGTTGAGACTCGATGGTGCTGGTCAAACAGGCCATGACGGAGACCTGCATGCTGAGCTGAAGAAGCTGCTCCGCCATGGAATCCTTGGAGAGGTTGTTGACGGGAGATGAAGGGGAAGGATGAGAGGCGGGAGCTACAAGAGTGCCTGAACGGGCACGGGGAGAAACAGCGGAAGAAGGAGCGTCTTTGGAAAGGTCAGTATCGACGCGGAGATCAAAGGAAGGTTCAGGGGTTCTGGGCCTTCCAACGGTGAGGTCCTCCTGTTTTCTGATGGCTTCTCTGTGGGAGTCTTGAGAGGCCTCGCGCTCACGTTGAGGATCGATGGGGTCTGCTCTATCGAGGTCGGCACTGCCGAGCTCGTCAATCTGATCGTGAGTAAGCTGTTCCTCGTCCTCTTCTTCGACGCGCTCGAGCTCATGGGGGATGATGGTTGCAAGGCTGCGTCTGTCGTCATCGTCGTCGTCATCATCGATGTCGTCAACGTCATCGACCTCGTCCAACATGCGGATGTGCTGGATGTCGTCGTCGTCGTCGTGGTCAAAGCCACCTCTGGGTTCGAGGAGAGGGTCTTGGTCGTCGTCTTGGGGGAGGGCGATTTCCTGCTGGCGAGACTGGAGGAGCTGGCGGAGATCGTGGAGGTCTCTTTTGATGTTGTCGTGGTCGGCGACGGCGGATTCGAGGAGACGGACCTTTGTTGCGTATTCAGCGAGAGAGGACTGGGCGTTGTGGACCTGGGACTGGAGGTGAGTGAAGAGGGGATGGTCTGGAGAGCTGCGGGGAGGGCGGGTTGGAGGGAGGGGGAGATTGTAATTTTGTGGCTTTGTAGAGGTCAGAGAAATAAGACAAGGGAAAAAAAGGACGGACTATGTTTCCAGCAAAGACCTGGTGCATGTCTGCCATGGAAGCATTGAGAGAGTGGAGCTCTGAGCCAGTTTCGCGGCTTTTTTGAAGTTCGCCCTGGAGGCGGGTGAGGATGTGCTCAAAGGAAAGGCCGGACTTGCCGGGATTGCGCATGCTGGCGCCCATGCCGCCCATGCCGGCGAGACCCTGGCCTGGGGGTCGTCGTTGAGGCAGGTGGAACTGGGAGGGTGGGAGGCCGTTGGGGTGCTGCTGCTGGGCGTAGTGCTGCTGCTGGGCATAGTGCTGTTGCTGTTGCTGCTGCTGCTGCTGTTGCTGGTGGTGCTGCTCTGCTCGAGCAGCGATCTGGGCGTCGTGGTCTGAAAAAACACAGACGGCACGGGCAGCGACCTTGTGGTGGATGATGGTGGTGTTGTCCTCGCCGACGATGTCGATGCCGAATTCCTGGAGAGAGCTCAAGGTCGGGGTGGAGAGGAGGGGAAGAGACATACGACAATGTCGTCGCTTTTGAGGGGGTAAGGGTCAGACTCGACGCCTTCTGGACTGAGCCGCTCGCCGTTGATAAAGGTGCCATTGCTGGACTTTATGTCGCGGATGTATATCTGGGAGGAGTGAGAGGAGAAAAAAAAGAAAAAGAAAAGCTCGACTTTGTGGGCGTCCTCCCAGACTTCTGCATGCTGTCTGCTGAGGACTTTGGAGTCGAAAAAGCCGTTCTTTTCGCCCGGCGCTGTCTTGGGGTTCGTTTGGCGGCCAATCTTGACGCGCTGCCCGCCTGCCACTGAAATGTGCTTGGGCTCGAACGACTGGTTCAGCGGATACAAGTACAGCGCTGGTGGCATTTTAAACAAACAATTTATTCCACATTATCTCAATAAACAACCCAGCCAAACAGACCAAACACTCCCTCACACCACAACATGGATCAAATATCCCATGGCATGGACATGGACATGGACGCCTCCATGCTCCTCGCACAGGGCCAGATGCTGCCCTTTCTTCATTTCCACGGCGCAGACACCCTCTGGTTCCAGGGCTGGGTCCTCCAGTCCACCGGCGCAGTAGCAGGCGCTTGCATCGGCCTTTTCCTGCTGGCCATCTTCAGTCGATGGCTCGATGCCATGCGATCCGTAGCAGAGATCCATTGGACCAAACGGCAGCTGCCTTTTCATGGCATCCCACGCGGTTGTCTCCAGGGAGCTCAGTCTCTCCTCAGTTTGGCGTTTATGCTCGCTGTCATGTGAGCGCCTTACACACAGTAAATTCCATCTAACCTCCAACAGGACTTTTAATGTCGGCATCATTCTCTCAATTGCCATTGGGCTCGGAGTCGGCGAGACGTTGTTTGGCAGATTTGTATAGTCACGTGATCATTATGTATATTGTATTTTCTGCTGTCTTTATCTACTCTGATGGCTGACACTGGCACCCCACCTGTAGTCCCGGCCGAGTTTAGTCAATACGAGTATGCCCACACATTTCACTCTAGCCACCGTCTGACCATCACCCAGTTCCTACCTCGAAGCTCCAAGATGGCAGCTCAAGTTCTCACTCGTCTGGGTTTCTGCCGTGGCCCTGTTCATTCTCTTCTTTCTCCCGCACTTTGTCCGTGGATTACGTGCGGGAAGGGTTCTTCACGACTTTTTTGGCGTCAGGGAAAACGTGGACGGATTTATTGCGCTCTATGAAAAAGACAAGCCAATCCAAAAAGTCGACCGGAGAATGAACTGGACAAGCAAGATAGGCGCTGTCCTTCTTTGGACCGCTCCCTGGGTCGAGCTCAATATCTGCCAACGTGGGTTTCATTTGTTATATCATCATCGGGACTCACCCTCTCTCAGTCCTCATCATCGTCGGCTACTTGTTGACCGTCATCCTTTGCACAACCCTGCACGCACCACTGCTCGACAACTCGAACCGCGCAGGCTTCATCACCCTGGCTCAACTCCCCGTCGTCTTCCTCTTTGCCACCAAAAACTCGCTGCTGTCGCTCCTCCTGGGCCCTGGGAACGGTTACGAAAGACTCAACTTTGTCCATCGTTGGGCTGGCCGTGGGTTGTTTCTCACGGCTCTCATCCATGGTTCCCTCTGGATTAGAAATCACTTGACCTGGGGCTTCCCGATCATCGGGCAGCAGAAGGAGACGTCTGGTGTCGCTGCGCTCGGTCTCCTGTGTGTGATTGTGATCACGTCTGCTAGGCCCGTGAGGAAGGCTTTCTACGAGTTTTTCTACGTCGTCCAGTGAGTTTTCGAGTTTCACACCCCCTGCCGAAACTGAACGTGGCTAGTACTCTTGCTTTCGTCGCCTTTTTTGTCACGATTTGTTACCACACGGTCTACGCTCCTCCGTGGATATATCCACCGCTGGCTCTCTATGGATTGGATATGCTGCTCCGTTTCCTCCGCTACCGTATCAAGGATGCTACGCTTACCCCCATCTCCACCCATGTTACCATGGTATCTATGTTTCATTACCATGGCCTTGACGACCGCTGACCCGCTTTTCAGATCAATATCCCGTTTTGTACAGATGGCTGGACAGCTGGTCAACACGTCCGACTTCGTGTCTTTTTCGAAGGACGTATTTTTGAATCACACCCGCTCTCGATCATGAATGCGCCTCCGTCCATCTCATGTTTGACCGATGTCTACACACCGGGGATCACGCTCAGTGTCCGCGTGACGGGAGACTGGTCCCGTGCTCTCAACCTGTTCGCGCGCAACAAAGGATATCTCGACGAGCCATCGAAAGAACAAACCACGGATGCGCTCGTCCAAGTCATGATGGACGGGCCTTATGGCGGATGTACCCTCGATCTTGGACGATACGAGACAGTGTTGTTGATAGCGGGAGGTGCGGGTGTGACGTTTACGCTTGGGATGTTGGATGATGTTGTAGGTCGATGTGTGAGATTGAGACGACGGTCGAATGAAAAAACGAGACGGATAGAGTTTGTGTGGTGTATCAAATCGTTTGGTAAGATGAATTCTGCACACTGATACGATTGATTGATTGGTTGGTTTAGGTACCCTTGAATGGTTCGCTCCGGCTCTTGGAGAAATTGCGCGCATTGCGGCGACTTCTGATAGTTCGGCGGCTCCTGTGTCTTTGCATATTTCGGTGTATGTGACGTGTCTGTGTGATCCCGAGGCGGTGCCTCACATACCTAATTGCGATGTGACGATGATACGACCGGACGTTTATCATATACTAGACGACCTCGTCACAGCCTGTCAGGACAAAAAACTCTCTTCTTCGTCTCTGCAAACGAGCACGACTAGCGATCAGCAGAACGAGCTCGCGGCGGGACGTGAGGTGGATAGCGCGTCAGTGACGACGGATGAACTGGATCCGAGAGCGTCGAACAAGTTACCGTGGTTGGGAACGGGCGGTGGTGTCGGTGTTTGTGCGAGTGGGCCTGCTGGGTTGATACGTGAAGCATCGAATGCGGTGGCTCGTCTTAGGCTCACGCGCAGAGGAATGGAAATGGGGGATCTTGATATTCATACGGAGGTGTTTGCTCTGTGATTTTTTTTGTTATTTTAAAGTGTAGTTGTATGTACGATTTGTAGTGTCGTGAGTTTACGGTCTTGTATAAGATTTTTTTTTCCAATGTGCGGGAGGAAGCTGGTATGCGGTGAAGTGAATGAAATAGACAGATTGAGTCATGTATGGCTTTTTTGTGGTGGGTTGCGGACGAAGGATCGGTTATCTATCCCTCCGATGACATACCAGAGATTTTCCCCCTTCCCCTTCCCCTTGATGTTGGATTCTCCATGATCTATTCTTGTTGGCTGACCTTTATCTTTGATGCCGCGATATCCTCCGAAAATCACAAGGATAACCGCGAAAAAGACTGATTTTTCAATGCAGAAAACCTACTCTCTGAATCGAAATGCATCGACGAATCTTGTTCGAAACGTCGAGTTTTACCTGAACATTTTTTGGAACTCACGCTTTTAGCCGTGCATAAGCCTCGGGACGATTGACGATGATCGTGTCGCGTAAACTCTGGAAAAGGCGGCGAAGTTGATCCATTCGTGTGACTTTTTTTTTTTGTGTGGTTGGCCCTCTGGCTGTGTGTGATAGGAAAGCGAATCATAAAACTTCGGGTGAATGCTTTGGGTCATGAAACCGCGTACCGTTACCGTTGACGTCAGATGGTTCGTTCCTTTCTCCACGATATGAGAATGAGGAATGGTTAAAAATAGCACGAGTGGAAGTGATTAGAATGTAGCACTTGTTCGCTAGTGTGTATATCACCTCCCCCCACCTCGTCGTGATTGAGATGCAGATGACCTGTCGACATTGTTATGTAGGCCATTCATTATGACCATTCTCAGGTACGTCTCCACTTCACATCAAAAGCTATTTCAGGCCGTTCTGCATGATTTCCCCGATGGCAGAAATTCAAAAAAGCACATGCGTGAATATTCCGTAGAGAACCTGGAGCGGCATTCCCGGCAGGTGTCAGACATACTTGAATGTACACAAGGTCTTTCAAGTATATAAATTCGTCTTGGATAGCTTGTTATCCACAAACGCTCTCTCTCTCTCGCAAATGTTGGCTCTCGCTTCTGTTGCTTTGACGCTTTTCGTTTCTAAGGTTCAGGCACATGGTGGTGTCCTTGCTTATTCTTGGAGTGGCCAGTGGTATGATGGATGGCATCCTTATAACACTCCTGTTGGCCAGACCACCATTCAGCGCCCTTGGGCTACTTAGTCAGTTTTTTTTTTGGTTTTTTCGTCAGAGTATAGCTTCTTATTCTGTTCGATAAGCGACCCTATCACGGACGCTACCGCTTCCACTGTTGCCTGCAATGATGACGGTACGGCTGGCGCCTTGCAGTTGACCGCCACAGCTTCTGCTGGTACTGCTATAACCGCGTACTGGAATCAGGTTTGGCCTCACCCTTACGGACCTATGGTGAGCGTGAACTTATAGTCATCATGAGTTGTGCTAATGGATGCTGGTCCAGCTCACCTACCTCGCGCAATGTCCGGGCACCACTTGTGATACCGCTAATGCACAAACACTCAAATGGGTAATATACTCGAGTTGATCCTGATATGTTAACCTGAATTTTTTGTAGTTCAAGATAGATGAGGCTGGTCTTTTGTCTGGTACTATTGGAAACGGATCCTGGGGTGCTGGGAAGATGATCGCTGATAATTGTAGTTGGACGACTACTATTCCCTCTTCGGTCCCCAGCGGCCAATACATGATCCGGTTTGAGACTATTGCCCTGCACTCTCTTCCTGCTGTGCGTCATCTCTTTGAAATGAACTGATGATGGCTGACATCATTCTATATGAAAGCAACTCTACCCTGAGTGTGCTCAGATCCAAATTACGAATGGCGGCAGCAGACAGCCTACTTCAGCGGAATTGGTTACGTTGCCTGGTGGCTATTCTAACAGTGACCCTGGCCGTGAGTTTTATTTGAGGGTCTGTATTGGAGAGTCTGACATGATATATGTTATCCAGTGACTGTCAACCTCTATTCACAAGAGGCTCAGACTGAGTACGTATCAGATCTAGACGAACAAAAAATATGATTCTGAAACAAAGCCAGTACTACGTACATAATTCCTGGACCACCTCTCTACGGCTCGAGCGGTTCTGTAAGCGTGCATCACCTTGTGATAAAAGCTGAACCGTTCGCTCATCTTTGACAGACAAATCCTCCCGGTACGACTTCAGCCCCGCACACTTCAACGCCCACGACGTCGTCACCACCTACTACCTCCACCTCAGCTGGAACTGTACCCGAATATGGTCAATGCGGTGGAATTGGTTGGACAGGTGGAACTAGCTGTATTTCTCCGTACAAATGTACGGAACTCAATGGTCAGTTGTTTTTGTAAGCTTTCCTGGAAGACTTGATGATGACTATATCACCATTTTTAAAGACTACTATTACCAGTGTCTTTAGAGTGCCAACCAAAGGAGAAATGATGTTGTCAATATAGCTGTTGTTTTCCATTTGTGGTGTACAAAATTGTACTGTACATGTCCTGAGATTCATAGCCATTCAAAGTGCTTGACTGTCTTCATAATTTAGCCCGATAAGTCCTATGTTTGAATCAACTCATATAATCAGGGCCCACCAGGGGTGGGGTATATATTCAGAATATCAACAAGGGCAAGGGGTGATGGTAGCCAAAGTGTGCCCTTGACTTTACCATTACCTTTGAGTCGGGGGTAGAATGGACCCTCAAGAATACTGTCAAACTCAGGATAGAATCAATATGCTTTGCTCTTAGGAAAAGATATATTCTTGACTCTGCCCTTGTTGGAAGGAAGACGGGTGTAGGCACTGACAAGGTAGTTGATCTATGAACAACTTTACAGTGATCAGACACAGATTGATAGAGGACAGATCACCCTATACTCACAAGGCTTTGCAGCGCTTCAGATATACGCTCCATCGGAACATTTTTTTTTTTAATTCAACAATTTATAATGCGATGTACGTACACAGTCCGCGGCTCCATCGGAACGTCATTAAACCCCATCAGTAAATATATACCACAACTCTAAAATCTCGTATTGTATTGGGGTGATTGGCTCCGCAGCTTGTTTTCCGTGCTATTGTGGGAGAAGTGGTGTTGATGCAATGTTTGGTTCATGTTTTGATGGCAGGTTGAATTTCGCGTCCTTCTTTGTTACAATGGCTCACTTTGGCGACTTTGAACCTATCTGCACTTGGACACCCAGTTATCCTTGGTGTAACCTTTTCTTCCGTCAAGTTTGCTCCTCATTACATTTCAATTTCTTGTTGCTAAGTCTTGTCTTGTTAGCTTTTTGATCACTCGCCGGAATCTCTTCAAGGGTCTTCAGGAGAGCCAGAGTCAGCACCCGTTGGTGTCAATCCTCAATGTGGAATCCCTCGAATAGGATATAATGGGTCTATCTCAAATGTTGCCAACATCGCTGCATGCGGTGTGAGTATCCTCATCGTTGCTCTCCTTATCTTTCTTTGCAACCGTCGAAAAGCTGCTGTCGGTGAGCCTTGATCGCTCTACAATCAGTGAAATTCTTCCTAAAATCCCTATTTTTTAGGCCGATGGGAGCTCAGAACTTTTCTCATCGTGTACCTGCTTACTCTCCCCCTACAAATCATCACCAATACATCCCTCTTGCCCCAGGGCTCCATGTCTCTTGTTGTTTTCACCGCCATTCATGCTGGACTCGTTGTTTCTCTTTTCTGGATCCTCATTGCCAACGCGATTGTTGCAACACAATGGATAGAAGATGGTACCATGGCTAGTATCGCAGTGCGTCAACTTTGTGGCCTTCATATCATACTATCTTATTCACACTTTTTTCTAATAGCCGCTGTCAATTGTCTCCTTAATCCTTTTCGGTGGCACTCTTTACATCTGCCTTGACATCGCTCTTGGCATTACGGGAACCCTTGGTGGTCTTTCGAACCCTCCGGAACGAATTCGCAGTATACCGTTGTTTGTGTTGATGAATATATGGCCTCCAGTGTGAGTTCCACATTCTCTCCCCCTTTTTTGTCCTAGATGAAACTAATAGCTATCTGCTTTAGTGCAATCATAATTTATCTTGCTGTCATGTCTGCCATTGTTCTTCGTGTCCTTAACGAGACGAGGCCAATGTGGTATTATCTTATCTCAGCAACACTCTTTGTGCTTGCACAACTGGCATGGTTCTTACTGAGTAGAGTCATTTGCCGAGTGTGTCATTAGCTTCTTTCCTATCTACCTTTCCGCACTGACTATCCTTCGTCAGAGTTCAAATCAGAAAGTTGATGGTTCATTCATTGCAACAGTCCTGGAGACAGCATCTGTAGGAGTCTTATACCTCGCATGGAGAAGCATAACAGAAGGTGTGTATTCCAAATTCATTATCTTGATCAATGTGATAATCATCTATGTATGTAGAAACATGGGACGATGGATTTGCTTACTAATTCTTTTTCATCTCAAAAACATCCTCATCGATCATCTTCATCGTCGATGTGCGAGATGTCAACCTGAAGCACATCTCACATAACCCCTCACTGTACTAACTCCATCCTTGCTATGCTGTCCTAGCATTGATTCTTCTTATTTCTCACCTTGACTACTGTATTGCATTACATGTATTGTGCTTTATCTCCAGGTTTTAGGAGCTTTTCAATGCGCTAACCCTTGCTCCCATCCTTCATTTACTAGCTAAATATGTTTGTAGATGCTCATGTATAACACCCAGTGTGGGATCAATAAATCAATTCTGCTCATCTTATCATGAAGTTATCATCCCGATCACTCGAAAAGCATTATGGTAGTCACGCTGCGACAGTAATCATAACCATGTCACAGAGCAAAAACAAGACCTAGAATACCAGCACCCATTGCTAACTCCATCTCGACACTCCCTTTGTTCAAGTGTGCCTCATTTCTAGCTTGATCAGTCATGACTGCCATCATGTTTGTAGTCAATGATACCATCGGGGATACGGTTGTTGGTGGGCGAAAAGCTGGACGAATTTCCTTGTCTACATCCGTCATGATGAGTCATGAGTCTACAACAATGGAAAATGTATTCACTTTCACTACACTTCTGTTGGATATGGCTAGCCAACTCTTGGTCAGAGTCGGAACATGTTTCTCTGATGCACGAACGGCTGGTCGCTTGGTACACTGGATTTACGCAAGCACAATTTTGAGAATCAACCGCTTTTCTATCAACATATTGTGAGACCATTTCCGCATCGAAATGAAAAACAGTTACTGGGACAACGCACTTGCCACAACCTGAAGAATCAACAGCTTTCTGTAAACACTCCAGGACACACGGTGGAAGTGGCGAACTGAACTTGTGCGTCGGTCTTGGGGTGATGGCGGGAGCAGTGGCAGTGACAATCGGCGGTGTGGTGATGTCTGGAACACCACCAACATGGTCTTGAACATTTGCTGTAGCATCCGGCCCCAATTGTTGAGCAGCGGCAAATTGGATTGTAAAGAAGTTGATTATGATTGCAACGATCCGGAGCTGCATCATTGCGACGACAAGATTGAGCAACTCCCTACATGAGGAGATTCTTATAATTCATGCCTGTCAGCCGCTGGTCTCGATCGTTGTTCTATCTTGCAGTTTCATTTACGTCAGCCTCTTTTGGATATGTTCTTGTCTCTAATCTCTTGGGCAATATCACTAGTCTGGAACCTGACCAACCTGGGACCAACGTAGGACGCAATTGCAATGTGCTCTGGGGTCTGTCGAGTCACATGATGATTGAAGGTGCTACGCTACGTATGTGAGTCTTGTGAGCTCTTTGGTAAAAAACGGCGATTCAGCTATGCTTTCGTATCTGTTGATCACCTCATCATAGAAATAAGTAATCTGCTGAATCCCACTCTACACTAGGTTGGATGCATGGTATCATCAATTGAGTATCTTGAAAAGGCCCACATGACAATTTAAAGACCCGAGTGTTACTTCTAAGATATATTTCCATGAATAGCAATTCTACCCCAATTCTACCTGGAAGACGTAAAGGTGGAGTCATGTGCTACCTTGAGGTATTGGTCGACTTATGTGCCTCACAATCAACCCTGGTGTTTTGAATGGATATCCATCTCAAACTTTAATTTGCATGTGGGTACTCTCGAGGATAGAGGGTAGGTAAAGACAGGATGTGGATATAAACTAATTATCAACAGGCGAGGGTCTGAAGTCAGACCGATATGAATCGGTTTATTATCAAGTACTCGACGTATTACATACCTGAAGTCTTAAGTTGAATTTCAGCTACGAGACTGTGACTACAAAACAATCAAATTTCAATAAAATTTC
>Ga0153946_1000678_pt1 | contig 14905 bp, 16 predicted proteins | sample TSNJ030MetaG_FD_104751 | JGI IMG/M metagenome (GOLD analysis project Ga0153946, IMG submission 104751) | Attine ant fungus gardens microbial communities from New Jersey, USA - TSNJ030 MetaG | ecosystem: Host-associated > Fungi > Mycelium > Unclassified | place: USA: New Jersey, Wharton State... | reverse complement strand
TCTTTAATATAAGTGTAGCAGCCTTCACGGCTATGCATAGCATTGATAATCCAGCCGTTATCTTTTGCATCCAGAATTGCCAGTGCAAAACTCAAATTACCGCCCATTTCATGAAATGCATCATATTTTACTATTCCCTGTTTCTGATAATATTTCTCGGTTTTGCGGTTAATTTCCTTAACTTCCTGACGATTTTTCTTCGCCAGAATAGCTATTGCATCCAGCTCACTGAACTTATCCAGGATGCTGTCTTCTAAATTCTTGCCATCTTTTCCGCGCATAAATGATGCATAATTGTTTTTCATCCGGCTGTATTTCATATTTACACTAACAAGGAGTACAAACAGTACCACTACCAGCACAATCAAAAATATATCAACAAATGCCGGGTCTAACCCAATCTTTGTGTATAAACTATTCTCCATATTAATTATTCTCCTTTTTGTACACTCATAAGCATATCAAATATTCTATCCAATTCGCCCTGCGAATAGTACTCAATTTCAATTTTTCCTTTACCGTCAGCCTTAGGATTTACATTTACTTTCGTTCCAAAAGTAGATTTCATTTTTTCTTCTAAATCCTGATATATGAACATATGTTCGATTTTCTTCTTTTCTTTTGCGGGTTTTGGATTTTTAATTGATTTCACTAGCTTTTCAGTCTCTCGAACGCTTAATTTTTCATCAAAAATCTTCATTGCAAGAGTATGCTGCTCTTTTTCATCTTCAATCGCCAGCAATGTCCGTGCATGACCTGTCGATATCATATCATCGACTATCATCTGCTGAACTTTTTCATTTAATTTTAGTAAGCGCATTGAATTAGTTACAGCGGTCCGACTTTTAGACACTCTTTCAGCCACTTCATCCTGCTTGAGTGAAAACTCTTCGAGAAGACGTTTAAATGCCATTGCTTCTTCAATTGGATTTAAATTTTCTCTTTGAATATTTTCAATCAAAGCTATTTCGACCACTTCCTGTGCCGAATAGTCCTTTATAACAACTGGTACTTCTTTAAGTCCAGCCAGTTTAGCTGCCCGCCAACGCCGTTCTCCAGCGATAATCTCATAGTAATCATTTTTCTTCTGTACGATTAATGGCTGTATAATACCATGCTGTTTAATCGAATCAGCCAGTTCCAGCAATGCATCTTCTTCAAAATTCTGTCTTGGCTGATCACGGTTAGGTTCTATTTTATTAATAGATAAAAATACTTCATTAGTTATCCCTGCCTCTGGAGACTCTTTTAACCTTTTACCACTTTTTGATGATGCTTTATTATCGGGAATCAGACTGTCTAACCCCTTACCTAATCCACTTCGCTTTACTGCCATGATTATTCTCCTTTACTTATTACTTCTTCCGCTAATAACATATACCCTTCTGCACCTGCAGACTTAGCGTCATATAAATTAATCGGCAATCCGTAACTTGGAGCCTCTGCAAGCTTGACATTTCTGGGAATAACGCTTTTGTATATATCCTGAGATAGGTTGTCCTTTACATTTTCAACTACCTGCAATGATAAATTGGTTCTGGCATCAAACATTGTAAATACAATTCCCTCTATTTCTAAATCCTCATTTAACCGATCTTTTACTAAATTAATAGTATGTATTAATTGAGTGAGTCCCTCCAAAGCATAATATTCACATTGAATTGGTACAACTACAGCATCAGCTGTTGTCAGAGCATTAATAGTCAATGTGCTAAGTGCCGGCGGGCAATCAATAATAATAAAATCATAATTGTCCCTGATCTTATATACTTCATTACGAATAATATATTCCTTGTTCTCAACGCCAATTAATTCAATTTCAGCTGCTGACAAATCGATACTGGTAGGTAATACATCTAGATTTTCAAATACTTCTTTATTGATGACTTCTTCGACATGACTTTGGCCTATAATTATATCATAAACACTTAACTCGACTGTACTTTTATCAATACCCAGTCCACTTGTCATGTTACCTTGTGGATCCATATCTATAGCAAGCACTTTTTTACCTTTTACTGCAAGGCATGATGATAAATTAATTGCTGTTGTGGTTTTTCCCACGCCACCCTTTTGGTTGGCAACTGCTATGATTCTTCCCATCTTAAAATCCACCTTTTCTATTTTATCTTTCCTATTATATCACTTTTTTATACAAGAATCCAGCAATGTTTCACGTGAAACATTATTTTTACAATTTAGACACATTAGTATATGTTTCACGTGAAACATTGTGTAATTATTCCTTTCAATAAATGTCATTATGTAGTATAATAATATGAGTAGTTGGTGAATAATAATTATTGAAAGAAGGGATATTTTGAAGAAAAAACTTGGCGTGTTTGCCTTATTAACAACTTCGGCTACTATAGCTGTACACTTAATAAATAGGGCTATACATTATACAGCTACAATAGACAACCTTTTAAAAAATGCAGAAGATAATTATTATGAATGGAGATTTGGTAAAATTCATTATCAAAAATTTGGTTCAGGTAAACCACTTTTATTGATTCATGATATGACAGCCATCAGTTCTGCTTACGAATGGAATAGAATAATAAAACATCTTTCTAAAACAAATACTGTATATGCTATTGATCTGTTAGGCTGTGGACTTTCTGAAAAACCCAACCTAACTTACACTAATTATCTGTATGTTCAATTAATTACAGATTTCATAAAGCATATAATAGGAGAGAAGAGTGATGTGATAGCTACGGGTGCATCTTCATCATTTGTACTAATGGCCTGTGCTAACAGCGAAGAGTTAATTGATCAAATTATAATGGTTAATCCGGAAAATATATCTAAATTAGCTAAAATACCGACTAAAAGAACTAAAACTTTAAGATTCATTATAAATCTTCCTATAATAGGTACACTGTTGTATAATATTCTTAATACAAAATGGAATATTGAAAATATATTTAAGACAGAATATTTTCATGATCCTTTTAAAGTTGATGAAGCTATACTTAAGACTTACTATGAATCATCCCATATTCAAAATATGCGTTCCAAGTATTTATTTTCCAGTATAAAGGGACGTTATACTAATACAAATGTACTTCATTGTCTATCCTCAATTAATAATAGTATTTATATCATTATAGGTGACTGTGATATTGAGAATAGTGTAGCAGCAGAGCAGTACAAGAACTATATACCTTCTGTTGAAATTATACCAATCCAAAAAACAAGACATCTTCCTCAAATGGAAGATGCTCCAATATTTATTGAACAAGTTCAAATCTTACTGCAAATCGAAGAATAATATTGAAGACCCTGCCAAACAATTATGGCAAGGTCTTTTTTATAGTATAGGAAACTTCGTTCCCTACACTATAAAACGCTCCGCGGGATGCGCACTCGCTTAAGAGGAAGCGCTCGGCGCGGCGATTGTGCAGAGCACAATCTTTATTTTGGGCATATTATAATGGTTCTTTGGAAGGTATTCCTGCTTTACGAGGATATTTCATTGGTGTTTCTTTATTTTTTTTAATTTTTATAAATGATCGTCCTATTCCTGTATCTGTTAAATTAAATTTCTTAACTTTTACAATATCACCACCAAGTATTTTTATGGATTTTTTTGATTTATCTACCTCTTGTTCTATGTCATCTGATTTATAGGAAATAAATATACCCCCCACCCGTATATATGGCATACAGTATTCAGCTAATGTAGACAAATTAGCTACTGCTCTGGATACACACATATCATAAGTCTCACGATACTCCTTATGTCTCGCAAAATCTTCAGCGCGGCCATGCAGTGTCTCAATACTGTTCAATCCAAGATTTTCTATGACAGCATTCAAGAATTTAACCCGCTTATTCAATGAATCAAGCAAAGTTACCTGCAACTCCGGAAACGCAATCTTTAAAGGAATTCCCGGGAATCCGGCACCTGTGCCAATATCAATAATCTTTATATCCTGCTGCATATCCTGTATCTTAACAATTGACAAACTATCAGCAAAATGCTTTACAATCACCTCATCATAATCTGTAATAGCAGTAAGATTCATTACTTTATTCCATTCAACCAACATTTCGTAATATTGATCAAATTGTTTGATTTGGTTTTCTGTTATTTTAATTTTCATCTGATCCAGATTGTTTTTAAATAAATTACTCATTTTTCCCTCTCATCGCTTCAATATATACTAAAAGTACTGATATGTCAGCAGGAGATACCCCTGATATTCTGGAAGCCTGCCCGATTGAAACCGGCTTATATTCTTTAAGCTTTTGTACAGCTTCGAGCCGCAGACTATTTACTTTATCATAGTTTATATCTTCTGGTATTTTTTTCGTCTCTAGCTTTTTAAATTGTTCTACCTGTCTCAGCTGCCGGCGGATATAACCGTCATACTTAATGCGAATTTCCACCTGTTCTGCCACCTCATGACTTAAATCCGGACGCTGTCTGTCTATCGGCCCCAATGATTGATAATTTAATTCCGGACGCCGCAGCAATTCGGCAAGTGTAATTCCCGATACGAGAGGAGTACTGTTGCACTCTTTTAAAATGCTTTGTACCTGTTCGCCGGTACCTACATTTGTTGATTCTAATCTCTTTACTTCCAGCTCAATTGACTGTTCCTTCTGTTGCAATTTTTCAAATCGTTCTGCAGAAATTAATCCGACATCATAACCGATCCTGGTCAGACGCTGATCAGCATTGTCCTGCCTAAGCAACAAACGATACTCTGCCCGAGAGGTCATCATCCGGTATGGTTCATGACTCTCTTTTGTTACCAGATCGTCAATCAGTACACCTATATATGCCTGTGACCGATCAATTACCAGCTGTTCCCTGCCAGCCAGCCTCAGCGCCGCATTAATCCCTGCTATTAACCCCTGTGCCGCCGCTTCTTCATATCCTGAGCTTCCATTAAATTGCCCGCCGCTGAACAATCCCTCTATATTTCTAAATTCCAGAGTTGGATAAAGCTGTCTGGCATCAATGCAATCATATTCTATTGCATATGCATTCCGTACTATTTTTACATTTTCAAGCCCTGTTACTGTTCGATACATCTGGTACTGAACATCTTCAGGAAGAGAGCTGGACATTCCGGCAATATACATTTCATTCGTATGCAGTCCCTCCGGTTCAATGAAGACCTGATGATGATCTTTATCAGCAAATTTAACAACTTTATCCTCGATGGAAGGACAATATCTCGGACCCGTTCCCTCAATTGCTCCTGAGAATAGGGGAGAGCGATCCAAATTACTTCGAATAATCTCATGAGTCCTCTCATTTGTATAAGTAAGCCAGCATGACACCTGATCAATCTGAACCGTTTCCGGATCGGTTGTAAACGAAAATGGTACCACACGTTCATCACCAAATTGTTCTTCCATTTTTGAAAAATCCACACTATTCTTGTCAATTCGTGCTGGTGTCCCAGTCTTAAACCGGCGCATCGATATTCCAAGATTATGAAGGGATTCTGTCAGATAATTAGCTGCTTTCATACCATCCGGGCCTACATTTTCACTGACTTCTCCATAAATACAACGGGCCTTTAAATAGGTTCCGGTACATAGTATCACCGCCTTACAATGATATACTATACCCGAAAGTATTATAATACCTGTTATTTTTCCGTCTTCGACCAATAATTCCTTCACTTCTGTCTGCTTTATCTCTATATTAGGCTCTGCTTCCAGAACCTGACGCATCGTTTTGCTGTAATCGGCTTTATCAGCCTGTGCACGGAGAGAATGCACAGCCGGACCTTTCGATTTGTTAAGCATCTTTGACTGAATAAACGTCTTATCAATCACCTTACCCATTTCTCCGCCAAGAGCATCAATTTCCTTGACCAGATGGCCTTTAGATGTTCCTCCTATATTCGGATTACAAGGCATGAATGCAATACTGTCAATGCTGATTGTAAACATTAATGTCCTGGCGCCAAGTCTGGCCGCAGCGAGAGCAGCTTCACACCCTGCATGACCCCCGCCGATTACAATCACATCATATTCATCTTTATTTTCCCATACAGAATTTACTGAATATTTCATTTACTAAATCTTCTCCCATCGTTTCACCGGTAATCATTCCCAGTGATTCATATGCATCTATTAAATCAATCGAATAAAAATCTTCCGGCATATTATTTTCAATACTTTCGTTTACTTTCAGCAGGCTATTTCTGGCGTCACTTAATACTGACTTTTGACGTATATTAGTTATATAAATCTCATCATTAAAAGATATTTCGCCCTGGAAAAACATCTCCTTTAATAATTGTTCTAATTCTTTGATTCCTGTCTCTTCCTTAGCGGATATCTCAATAATCGGCTTATCCAGGTATTCACTTATCTGTTCCTTACTGACTTGCTTTTCTAAATCCGATTTATTGAGTAAAATAATTACTTTTTGATCCCGGATCATCTCGATAATATGACAATCATTTTCATCCAACTCTTTGGATCCATCAACTACATAGATAACAACATCTGCCTGACCAGCATATTCTTTTGCCTTATCCACACCTATCTTCTCTACAATATCACCGGTTTCATGAATACCAGCCGTATCGATTACATTCAGACTCAAGCCTTCCAGTTGAATATGCTCTTCCAATATATCTCTGGTAGTTCCGGCAATCTCAGTCACTATTGCACGTTCTTTACCTGCCAATACGTTCAAGAGAGAAGACTTGCCCGCATTTGGTTTTCCTACAATAACAGTATTTATCCCCTCTTTTAAGATCCTTCCGTTATCAGATGTGGATAAGATATCTTCAATTTGGGATATAAGTGTATAATTTTCTTTTTTTAACTCTTTTCCATATCCATCGACACTAATATGTTCCGGATCATCAAGAGCAGATTCTATAAAAGCAGTATTATATAATATCTTTTCTCTGATACTGCTTATTTTCAGCTTCACACTTCCTTTTAACTGACTTACTGAATTCTTTAGGGCATACTCATTCTGTGCACTAATAATGTCACTAACGGCTTCAGCCTGTGATAAATCCATTCTCCCATTTAAGAATGCACGCTTGGTAAATTCACCCGGTTCAGCCGGTCGTGCCCCATATTTAATAACTGTTTCCAATACCTTTCTGACTACAAATGCTCCTCCGTGACAATCAATTTCCACCGTATCTTCACCGGTATAACTATGAGGTTCCTTCATTAACAGTACCAACACTTCATCAATGGTTTCTTCTCCATCACAAATAAAACCATAATGGATAGTATGGCTCTTCATAATAGAAAGTTTTTTATTTTTCTTCCCCCTATATATCCTATCAACTATTTCAAAAGCTTTGCTGCCGCTCAATCTGACAATTCCAATACCGGAATTAGACATTGCAGTAGCAATAGCAGCAATGGTATCTGTATGCATTATAACCTCCATCTTATCAGCCTGCTTTTTCAATAAATGCAAAGCACGGGCAGATTTTTAAATAAAAAATCTGCCCGTTATCTCTATCTTCTTGCCAGTGTAACTACCACACGTCTGTAAGGTTCTTCACCTTCACTGTGTGTTGACACATTTTTATCTGCCTGCAGAGCAGAGTGAATAATTCTTCTTTCATATGGATTCATAGGCTCTAACGATACAGTACGTTTTGTTCTCTTTACTTTAAATGCAATGTTCTTGGCCAAATGTTCTAATGTTTCTTTTCTTCTTCTGCGATAATCTTCGGTATCCAGTTTCACCCGAACATATCCATCCTGAGATTTATTAGCGACTCTGTTTGTTAAATACTGCAGTGAATCAAGTGTCTGACCTCTTTTCCCGATCAATATTCCCATGTTATCACCATGCATTTCAATACTGAGTGCACCCTCTCCATCCACTTTCGAAGTAATCTCTACTTCCATATTCATAGCTCCTAAAACATCATGCAGGAACTTTTCACATGCTTGAATTGTATCGTTCTGAACCTCTGCTAATTCTATTTCCGGACGAATTGTACTTTCTGGTACAATCTTTTCTTCCTTTATCTCCTTAGCCGGTTTATAAGACTTATGTACCGGTTTTTTGGAATGGTTTTTTACTTTTTCTGGTTTTTCTTTTACTTCTTCAACTTCTTTTACCGGTTCTTCTTTCACCGGCTCCGGTTCCGGAATAATTTCCTTTTTACGTGCTTTTATTACAGCCTGCTTCATACCAATTCCCAGAAATCCGGCACTGCCTTTTTCAATTACTTCATAATCCAGCATATCACTGGTTACACCAAGTTGAATCAATGCTTCTGTAATCGCGTCGCCTACATTTTTTGCTGATACTGTTATTTCACGCATGTTCGAGCCTCCTCACTATTCGTTTTCGTTGTATCTTTTTGTCAGTCTCGCTCTTGCTGCCAAGCTTCCTGACTTTGCCTGCTCATTCTTTTTTGCTGCTTCGTTTAATTTATTCTCTTTTTCCTTATCGGAAAGATTACTTTTCTTAGGCTCTTCGATATTTCTAACGCTTTTCTGTGCCATCTCGCTTAATTTACTTGCAGATGTACCTTTCTTTTCACGTTTCTTGGCCGCTTTTTCCTGATTTTTCTTAATCAGTTCTTCAACCGGCTGTTTACTTAAGTACTTATTTATAACTACCTGTTGAACACATCTTACCAATGCGCTGACAGTCCAGTATAAACCAATACCGGATGGAAATGAAAAACACATAAATACCGACAATAAAGGCATTGCCTTGTTCATCGTATTCATTGAATTTGCCATTGCATTATCCTGATCGCCTGTTGCTGCACTCTGATTAGCAGATGTAAGCCTGATACTCAGATACTGTGAAAGACCAGACATAACCGGAATTGCAACTGCTACAATTACTGAAATAATAGCACCTGTTTTAATGGAATCCATAAATAAAGTCATTGGAGTTTCCGCAATATTAATTCCCAAAAAGCTATTAAAATGCTCTACATTACTTTGGGTAGTGGCTATTAAATTAGATAACCCCGGAAAACTTTCTGTTAAAGTTGCCCATGTTCCTGATTGAAATTTATACAATACATCAATAATTGTATTAACCTGCGTATAATCGAATTTATCAGCAGCCATTGATACAGGACTTGCTGCACCAATTGTTTCAATCAGCTTCTGATAACCATCAGTGGACATAATACCTTCTACTAACGGCATATATGCATCTTTGACCGTATCTACATAAGCTGGTATATTACGGATAACTGCATAAAGACCAAGAAAAATAGGCATTTGAACAAGCAGCTGTGAACATCCCCCCATTGGCGATGAACCGTATTTTTCATAAACCAGCTGCGTCTCTTCCTGCTGTTTTGTCATTGATGCCTGATCTTTTTTATTCTTGTATTTTTTCTGAATTGCCTGAAGTTCCGGATTCATTACAGCTGACATTTTTGAAAATTTCTGCTGTCTGATAGTCAACGGGATCATAAATGTATACACAACAATTGTAAATATAATAATACAAAGCCCTATACTTTCGATCCCAAATACATTGCTCAGTATATTGAATATTACATTCATAATCTTTCCAAGCAACCACGCAACTTGTCCGATGATCGGTGTAGTTGACTGTGTTAATAACAAACCTGTCATATCATATATCCTCCTAAGCTTTTCGCCAACCTTAAAGCAACTTTTCCTTAAGGTACCGGATCAAATCCGCCTTTTGCAAATGGATTACATCTCAAAATTCTCCATAAAGTAAGAAATCCGCCCTTTAAAGCACCATATTTTTCTATTGCTTCAATACCATATTCTGAACATGTCGGTGTATAAATACAATGGGCCCTGCCCTTCATACCTGATAAATGTCTTTTGTAGAATTTAATCATTTCGATCATCAACTTTTTCATTTATCTCTCCAATTATTTCACTGACCACAAGGGCAGGAGACTTTCACCTTAATTATCTATAACATTATGAAGCTTTCCCAAATGAATTAATGCGCTTTTAATCTCTTTAAATCCTATTTCCTTTGCGCTCGATCTTACTACAATTACAATATCAAATCCACTCAAAAATCGGTCTTCTTGTAGTCTGTAACATTCTCTAATCAATCTTGTTATCCGATGTCTTACTACACTATTACCTACCTTTTTACTGACGGAAATTCCTATACGGTTCTTACCTATATGATTAATTCTCTTATACATAACCAGATATTTATTAGCATAGGATTTTCCTTGTTTATAAACAATCTGAAAATCTTTATTTTTTTTCAACGATTCAGAAAAGTTCATATTTTGTTTCTCCTAATTTTTAGAGAAGAAAAGGCCACATAACCTGCGGCCTACGCTGATAATACTTTTCTTCCTTTTGCTCTTCTTGCAGCCAAAACTTTTCTTCCGCCTGCTGTACTCATTCTTTTTCTAAAACCATGAACTTTAGATCTTGATCTTTTTTTTGGTTGGAATGTCATTTTCATGTGTTCCACCTCCTAACTAATTAAAACTTATATCTATCGTTAATATAAGTATATTTTTTCTGAAAACATCAAATTAAATTATAGTCAAAAAAGACGTCTAAGTCAAGGAAAACATGCTATTTTACTTAGTTTTTTATCCACAAATTGTGGATAAAATGTTTATAACTGGTGGATAACGTGTTAATAACAACTTTTTTTTTATTTTTTTTGTTATAAACAGTCATCCTAAACTACTTAAAAAGTTTTCCACATTTAAATCTCATTGATTAAATCTCTCTTTTGATGTAAAATATAGAAGAGTAATTTTGTATTTTTATATATATTACAGAACCAGGAGTTAACTTATAATGAACATAGTAGAAGAAAATTGGCCTGATATCATTGAAAGGCTCAGAGTAGAACACAGCCTTTTGGATGTTTCTTTTAAAACATGGATATTACCCTTAAAAGTTTATGATGTAATAGGAAATACTGTGTATATTTTAGTTTCATTAAACGGAAGTATAGATTACATTGAGAAAAAGTATCTTCTTCCGTTTAAAGTTTGTATTGCTGAAATAATCGGTCAGGAATATGAAATAAAATTTATCGAAGAAAATGATTCTTCTTTTGAGGAACTAGAACAACTGGCAACTAAAACAGTTAAAAGTAAAAAGAACAACAATGTACTTGAAAAAGCAAATCTTAATTCAAAATATACATTTGATACTTTTGTGGTAGGTAAAAATAACAACTTTGCCCATGCTGCATCCGTAGCGGTAGCTGAATCACCAGGTGATGTCTACAATCCGTTGTTCCTGTACGGAGGAGTTGGATTGGGTAAGACTCATCTTATGCATTCTATTGCACATTTTATATTAGAACAGGATTTGAAGAAAAAAGTATTATACGTAACCAGTGAAGCTTTTACAAATGAATTGATCGATGCGATCAAGAGCGGTAAGACCGGTAATGAACTGGCAATGGCTTCATTCAGAGAAAAATACCGGAACATCGATGTTCTGTTAATTGATGATGTACAGTTTATTATAGGAAAAGAAAGTACCCAGGAAGAATTTTTCCATACCTTTAATCATTTACATGTATCCGGCAAACAAGTTATCATTTCCAGTGATAAACCTCCAAAAAGTATTGAAACTTTAGAGGCCCGTCTGCGAACCCGTTTTGAATGGGGATTGATTGCCGATATATCTTCTCCTGATTATGAGACAAGGGTTGCTATACTAAGGAAGAAGGTCGAATCCGATCAGCTTCAGAAATATAATATTCCCGATGAAGTTATTGATTATATCGCTAATAATGTAAAATCTAATATCCGTGAACTGGAAGGTTCGCTTAATAAATTAATTGCACTTTACAAGATTCAGAATTCTAAGATTGATATTTCTCTGGCAGCAGAAGCGCTGAAAGATATCATTTCACCTAATGAGAACCGTGAAGTTACCCCGGATCTGATCATGGATGTAGTTTCGGAACACTTCAGCATACCTATTACTGATTTAAAGAGCAGCAAGCGTAATTCCGATATTGCCATGGCCAGACAGATTATTATGTACCTTTGCCGGGATATGACCGAAACACCTCTTAAGAGCATTGGAATTCTGTTAGGCGGTCGTGATCATTCCACTATTAAACATGGTGTGGATAAAGTAAAGAATGATGTGGAAAATGATGAAGCTTTACATAACACAATCAGCATCATTAAAAAAAAGATTAATCCTGTATAAAAAGTTATCCATAATCCACCCTCTGATCAAAGCATCATTATCAACAGGGTTATCCTTTTGACAAACCCTTTTTATCAGAGCGTTTGAACGGGTTATAAACATATCCACACCCCCTACGGAGGATACGAAGGATTTTTATTATTTATATATTTATGCATCGTGCGCGAAAGGAGTCATATATACATGAAAATTATTTGTAGCAAAGGGAATCTGGTAAAAGGTGTTAACATCGTTTCCAAGGCAGTGCCTTCCAAAACGACTATGCCAATTCTGGAATGTATTCTGATTGATGCCACCACTGATACTATTAAATTAACAGCAAATGATATTGAGCTCGGTATTGAAACCATTATTGAAGGTGATGTGGTGGAAAAAGGCGTCATTGCCATTGATGCCAGAATCTTTTCTGAGATTGTCCGAAAATTGCCTGATAACGATGTGGCAATCGAAACAGATATGAATCTTCAGACTACGATTAGCTGTGAAAAAGCAAACTTTACCATTGGCGGTAAATCAGGAGAAGAATTCTCTTATCTGCCATATGTTGAAAAAGAAGAAACTGTAGAATTGTCTCAATTTACTTTAAAAGAATTAATCAGACAAACTATTTTTTCAGTTGCTGATAATGACAGCAATAAGATGATGGGCGGAGAACTGTTTGAAATTAACGGAAATATTTTAAAAGTGGTATCCTTGGATGGACACCGTATTTCCATCCGTAAAATTGAATTAAAAGAATCCTATGGCTTCAAAAAAGTAGTCGTACCCGGCAAGACCCTTCAGGAAGTCAGTAAGATTCTTTCCGGTGAAGTGGAAAGTATGGTTCATATATATTTTACCAACAATCATATTGTCTTTGAATTTGATCAAACTGTAGTAGTATCGAGATTAATAGAAGGCGAATACTTCAAGATTGATCAGATGCTCTCAAATGATTATGAAACCAAGGTAAAAATCAACAAAAGAGAATTTTTGAATTGTATCGACAGAGCAACTCTGCTCATTAAAGAAGGGGATAAAAAACCAATTATTATTAATATTGGAGATGAATCAATGGAACTTAATATCCGTTCACAGCTTGGTTCCATGAATGAAGAGATTTATATTACAAAAGACGGAAAAGATCTATTAATCGGATTTAATCCTAAATTTCTGATTGATGCACTGCGTGTAATCGATGAAGAAGAAGTTGATCTCTATTTCATGAACGCAAAAGCTCCCTGTTTTATCAAAGATGAAAAAGAGAGTTATGTGTATTTAATTTTACCGGTTAATTTTAATGCTGCTGCATAAAGAAAGTTGGAAAAGCAATGGAAGTTATTCAGTTAAGAGAAGATTTTATTAAGCTGGGACAGGCGTTAAAAGCGGCTGGTCTGGTAGGATCGGGTGTCGAAGCCAAAGAAGTAATTACAGACGGTCTGGTAAAAGTAAATGGTGAGATAGAGGTAAGGCGTGGAAAAAAACTTTATGGAAATGATATAGTTTCTTTTAATAATGAGGAAATAAAAATTGAAAAATAAACTGGTAAATCTATGATTATAAAATCTTTAAAGTTAAAAAATTATAGAAATTATGATTTGCTGAATATTGATTTTGATTCCGCAACTAATATATTTTGCGGTGATAACGCTCAGGGAAAGACGAATATCCTGGAAGCTATTTATCTGTCCGGAACGACAAAATCTCACAGAGGTACCAAAGATCGCGATCTGATAAAGTTTGAAAATGATGAATCTCATATCGAAACAGTAGTAGAAAAAAAAGGAATTCCTTTTCAAATTGATATCCATCTTAAAAAAAATAGTCCAAAAGGTATTGCCATAAATAAGATGCCGATTAAGAAAGCCAGTGAATTATTCGGCATTATTAATATCGTATTTTTTTCACCTGAGGATTTGAACATAATAAAAAATGGTCCTTCGGAGAGAAGAAGATTTATGGATCTGGAATTGGCCCAGCTCGATAAAGTATATCTGAGTAATTTGTCAAATTACAACCGGATTGTAAATCAAAGAAATCATCTTTTAAAAGACATTTGTTACAAAGATAATTTGAAAGAGACACTTGATATCTGGGATGAACAATTGGTTCATTACGGAAATAAAGTAATTAAAAGAAGAGTACAATTTATTGATGAAATAAATGAAATAATTTCTTTAATACATAAAAAATTAACTGGAAATAAAGAAAATCTGACTTTATCTTATGAGTCGAATATCAGACATTTGACTTTGGAACAGGCTTTAAAGAAAAATAGAGAGCGGGATTTGCGATTAAAAAGTACTTCCTGCGGTCCCCATCGTGATGATATATGTTTTATGTCAGAAAGTATGGACATCCGTAAATTTGGTTCGCAGGGACAGCAGCGGACGGCAGCGCTTTCTTTAAAGCTTTCAGAAATAGACTTGGTAAAGAAATTAATAAATGACAAGCCGATACTATTATTGGACGATGTTTTGTCTGAACTGGATAAACATCGGCAAAACTATTTATTAGATAGTATTAATGATATACAGACTTTAATTACCTGTACGGGACTGGATGAGTTTGTAAACCATCGTTTTTCTATAAATAAAATTTTCCGTGTAAGTCAGGGAAATGCAGTAAAAGAAAATTAGGAGGACTTATATGAGCGCAGAATATGGTGCAGATCAGATTCAAATACTGGAGGGGTTGGAAGCAGTACGAAAGAGACCCGGGATGTACATAGGAACTACATCCAGCAGAGGACTTCATCACCTGGTTTATGAGATCGTGGATAATGCAGTGGATG
>Ga0153946_1000677_pt1 | contig 14914 bp, 15 predicted proteins | sample TSNJ030MetaG_FD_104751 | JGI IMG/M metagenome (GOLD analysis project Ga0153946, IMG submission 104751) | Attine ant fungus gardens microbial communities from New Jersey, USA - TSNJ030 MetaG | ecosystem: Host-associated > Fungi > Mycelium > Unclassified | place: USA: New Jersey, Wharton State... | reverse complement strand
TCTACTGGGATTTGCCAGTGTTTGACGTTGATCGACTCAAGAGTTTCATTTGAGACGGGCCTGGAAGGGACGTAGTCGTGGGGAAGCCGCTGGTCTCCTGGAAGGTTATCGTAATAGTATGCTCGCATCTGTTACCGTAAGTGTAAGCAGTCAAAGCTGAGTGGGTAGAGTGGTTCACATTTTTATCTTCATCAAATTCGTGATCTTAGTAAGCGATCAATCAGACTCACATGGACAGATTTATAGTGCTAAGACTAGTCCCATCCATCAGGCCAGAGAGGCAACAGAGTATGTCCTTATCCGAAGGTCAAGAATTCTGGTAGAAGGGTATGGTTTACGTTCAAGTCTGACATGAGCCACGAACAGCAGGAATGGTGGTGCATGATAACGAGAGAAAGCCCTGGAAACTTGGTATTCCTACCAGTCCCCTGTCATAAGCACATTGAACTCACGTCTCCAGATCAGACATTAGGCATTTCTTGTTGTTAACAATCACTTAGGATCAGACCCGTCGAAATCAGAGTTTCTTTGCTTCCAGCCAATCTATGTATACACTTCTACAAGGTCAGTGCTTCTGTTTCTCTCCCCTTGCGTTCTGAATCATGTCACAGCATTTATTGGTCGATTTCTCACAGGTTATTGTTATACATCTATAACAATCGTGGACAGAAAACCAATTATCATTTCAATGACATTGCCCAGCCTGTCAACGCCACAGATATGGTTGCCAAAAGTAGCCTGAAGAATTAAGGGCGAGTCGTCTGAAAGCGCTATGGAAGACTAAAATTGAAAGATCGATCCTCAGTCCCCCTAGCTACAGTTTGTTGACTGAAGCTCACATATTTCTGTTTGTGAACTTCAGACTAACTCAACAGAAATGCTTATATGACCCCTGACAGTGCTTATAACTCAAAACTCGATGTCGAACGCCGATTATTGCTTTCAGCATGATCTCTAACCCGAATTCAAGTCATCAATCTCACAAAAAAGAAGACGTTATGTCAAGGCTTAAACCAATTAAATGCACAGATCCAGGGAGTCCAACTGTCTACACATGGAGCGAATTCACTCATTCGTCTCTTCCTCGAGCCATTTCCAAAGCCGGTCACCCAGATCAGAATCCTTTACTGATGACCGCAGGGCTCCAACACGGGCGAAAGGGATGAGATACTATTCAAAATTTGAGGTCAAAATCGCTGAACAAAGTATTTTGGCCCTACCTGTCCGTTCATGTCAACGGTCTCTGGGGAAACGCCAGCCCAGAGCTGTGTCAAAGCCCCGTTGGGTGGCGGACAACACACAAGTCTCTGCTTTCAATCAGGAAAAGAGTCATTCAAAGACCATCGAACTCACCATGATTGGTAGTATCCACCTTGGGAGATGTCTTTGCAGACCAGTAATCGAATTTCCCGGATTGAGACTGGTAGACACGATACCACTGTCGCCATATCTCTTGGCGAACTCGTTGGAGAAGAGGACAACTCCCTAACCAGCATGAATCATTATCAGTCTCAAGTGAATCATAGTCCGATGCAACTAACCAATTTACTCTCCATGTACATCCTATTGGTTCCAATTTGCTTTCTGAGAGGGACATCACGGAGAGCTTCGAAATGGATTGTGTCAGTAAAGAGTTGACCGGAAGAAGAGGTATTGACGACGCGGGCGCGTTTATCGTCTGAAGATTTTGCCCCAGCAGCGAGAAGTGGCAAAAGACGTTTTGTAAACACGTATGGGCCTATTACATTCGTGCCAAACTGCAAGTCATACCCCTCTTTGGTGAGTTCATCTATTGGAGGGGCCATAACTCCGCTGTCCGGAAGATAAGTATTAGACAAGATTAACCAGTAACCCTCACCCGTTGTTGAAAAGAACATGAATCGCAGTCTCTTTCCTATTTAAGCAATGGAAATGTTGGGTTTGGAGGTGAGCAGTATCACGCACGATTTAAGTTCATCTGATGCTCTCTTCACTGAATCCCAGCTGGCAAGATCTAGCTGGAGAAATATAGCATTGTTCTCTGTCTCTACCTTCAGTCTGGCTATAGCTTCTTCGGCACGTTCCTTTGAGCGACTGGCCATGTAGACTTTGGCATTTTTAAGTAACAATGCCTATGATCCAATCAAATTTACTCGTAGAGCACATATAACATACGTCATTTACCTTGACCGTTTCGTAGCCAATGCCCGAGTTTCCCCCTAAAAATACATGGCAGCTGATGTTGCCTATTTGGTGTCCAGACATACCAGTAACCACGATGACTTTGTTGGACAAGTCTGGAATGTCCTCTGTTATGAAATTTGATTTTGGAGGGAAAGCCTGAGCAAAGTATTCCCAGATTTTTGCCATGGTGGCACGGAGCAGATCAAAAACCGTGGGATGGCTTTGAATGTAACATCACTCCGCGAAAACAGTTAAACCATCCGAGAAAATCCGACGTTCCAGGTTTGTCTGAGCCGAAATGCCGGGCACGCGTATCTGACAAAAAGCCTTTGTTGGATAGACAAACCTTGACATACAGTATGGAATGGATGAATTTCTGAAGGCTGAGTGTCCAGATTCAAAAGAATGCTCCGTGCCGAGATGCTAGCCCCGAATTCCAAATTTGGGAGGCCTCCAAGGGTGACCGAGTTTTGCAGATACTGTGGAATGGAGACGAATATAGCTTTCTGGTTTCTGTCATGAGCCATCATAGGCTTAACTCCCCAGGGTAGCGCATATCAAAGGCAGCAGGAGTCTAAGTCATCGAAAACAGAACAAGAGAAGTTTCAAGCCAACTTTCAATATAGTTACTCTGGTTCAAGAAAGGTGGTTTTTGTCACGTTGCGACTACATCATGATCATGAGAAGAATTACTATATCTAGTAAGCAGTCCTCTGGGTCCAGCCAACAGTTGTCCGACTATTTTTGAAGAGTTGAGAATAGCTAGTGCAGGACACCCATACTCTTGATACTAGACACCACTCCTGTTAAAAGCAATGGTATCATGTTAGAAGTCCTGTCAAAGCCACATGTATTCCTGACAGCTCTGAGTACTGGGAAAGCGCGATGAGATGTTTGTAAAGCCTGATTACTTCTCTGAACAGTCTCATAAGGATGGTCATGGAGCAACAATGATGTGGGTGAACGATACTCGCAACCCGATCAGATTACAATTTCCTAGCAAGAGGATGATCTTATAATCCCTGGTTGCAAATACTTCTGCCTATCAGCGATTCCGAACAAAATGTGCAGCGGGACCGCTCCTCCGCAAAACCCCGATGTTGGCTACATGCAAATGATAAATAAGGATTGAAAGGGGTCACCAAGATGACTTACCAGGTCGTCGCTCCCAACCTCTACTAGCAGCTAGCCTTTGATCTTTGAAGCCCAAAGCACGATTCAAGAATTTTTTAATTTTTGCAGAAGGTGCGGCCGCCCGAGATAATCCAGGTATTGGTGCCGATGACAACGTTCGAATTGCTTTTGATCTTGAGCCTGATGTTATTTACTGCTAGGATGAGAATGACTAAGGCGCACCCGACAATGACATCCTTTGGAGTGGACGAAGTGAATTTCCGCTTTTTCCATTCTCTTTGCGAATGTGTGGAATGTTTGGACTTTGATTGCGGAGACAGCGTCTTGGTCGTTTGAGAAAAAGCAGCCTTGAAGAGTTCGTCGGGAAGATAGTTGGATGGTTTTTTTGTGGTTAGTTCTGACTCAGGGTCTGAGTCCATGTTTTGGTCGACTTCATCCTCGCCTGAACCGACCTCAAGATAGTCTTCATCCACGTCGATACCATCAGAACTGTAGCCTTCCGAGCTGTCGGCGTCGTCTCGCCCCTCCATAACTTTGTCCTCGCGTTTTTTGTCTTCAGCGTCTTTCATAGCTCGGAGCATCCGAGCTTCTGCATCATTTGAAAACTGAAATTGATCATCATCATCATCCTCTAACAAAGCTTTCTCATTCCCAGTCTTCTGGTAAGGAACTGGGCCGTTTTTTTTATTATTTGCAGCCCGCTCTTTCAATTTTTGATCCCTTTGTCGATTCTTCAGTCTCGTTTTTTCCCTTACAAGTGCATGGGCCTTGCGGATGTCAGCATTTTGTTTTTGAGAGAATTTCTTGGAGTGAACAAGTGCGACAGCTTCTGGAGCTTCAGAGTCAGAGCCAGAGGACGAGGATGGAGGCATGTTTCTGATTGCACAGTGCCAATGTGATATATATAACACGTGGTCTCGACAAGGATAAACTGTGAGCATTTGGTGATAGGACAGGTATATTGGCTCTTTAGCGCTTCTGTCCTTTTTTCTGAGCCAATTTATGGCTGGATTCGAGCCACAGTCTCCAGCGTCATCAGACAACGACGGCCGCGTCGTCCGCTTCGACAACGAGTGTGTCCTAATTCCCGAATATTCCTCCCAGAGGGGGCCTAGGGTAGTAACAAGATCCTATTCTCTCCCTTTGTGGAAGCGCAGGGGAGCGCCGGCCTCTGAGACTAACGCAATACACGATCTGAGTAGCAACTCTCCCGAAGAAACGCATGTTGTTATTCGAGTTCCGATTCCAAGGTAAAGTAAAAGTAAACAGCCCTCTGGCAAACTTGACAGTTTTAATTATACACTGCTTTTTAGACTCGTTCGTCGAACATCACCCTCCCGCAGCGCTTCTGGCCGCTCACTGTCACTTTCGCCCACCATACCCCTTTCTCCCTGTCTTGTCCAGCGAACACTATCTTCTCCAGCGTCAGAACCTCGCCTTCTACCATCCCAACAGTCGTTGAGCCGTCGGCTACCACAGCCAATCTACCAACGACGCCAGGACGATCGGACTGTTCCATTGCGTGCTTGCTGTCCCGACTGTTTTCCTATCACCGAGCAATGTCTGAAAGAAGGGTCATCCTGGAAGGAGAATTTTACCAAAGGCGCTAGGCGACGTCGAAGTGCCAGCCTTGACTCTACTGCTGCAATCGGTTCTGCTCTTGTGGATGGAAGTACTGGCTCGTGTGGAGTCCGAGTGCTACCGTCAACATTGGCCTTGACGGTCGATGAGGTCGACAAGCACCGTCGTTCACTGGAACTTCCAATTATTGTCGACGGTAATAGCCAAGGTGTTCGATCGCAATCGTCATCTAGCTATTGCAACAGATACGATCAAGATCAATCTGCAGCGCCACTCCTTTCGGTCTCTTCTCCCCCTGATTTCCAGATCTACTCAATACCTCTACGGAATGCATCACCGATAGCAGAGGAAGACGAGAGCCAATTGTTCCCTCTACCATCTCCTCGTCGCTCGCCAACTAGTTCCGCGGGGTCATCGCCAACCCAGTCATCTCGGAACTCTCCGCGAACATCTCCAGGTGTATCACCAAAAATATCGCCGGGACCTAGCCCGAATACCTCGAGCTCATGCTTATACCCTAGCAGTGCAGATGTACTAGTTGCTGCGTTAACGCAGAAGACAAAGGCGACGAGCACAGAAGATGTTCACTCGGAAGAACTGATGCTTTCGAATGAAATTTCACAAAAGTCTGGCGATGCATCAGGTATATCAAACAGCGAACGAAGAATACCTTCTTTAGCAATGACATTCTCAACCATGTCTGTCAATTCCGAGACAGTTCCATCGTCAGATAGCAACAACGATGTTGACGCGAAATCGAATTCAGTAACTTCTTCCAACACTCCACTCGACTTGTCATTCCCCACGATGTCAGCAACATCCCCTGCCTCCGAATTCCCCACTACGCCTTCAACTTCCAAAGTGATGTCATCCCCAAAGACTGGCCGAAGATTGTCGTTTGGATTTCCTTTTCTCAAAGCAGGCGAGGCAATTAAAGATGCAAGTGCAGATGTACTGAGAGGTGTGAGCTCCATATCGAGGGACGGTGGACTACGTATGTAGAAGCTGATTCTACATTCATCAATTCATCTCGATTGTGGGTCAGCTCGCTTTTTTTTAAATCCAGTCAGCCTCCAACATACACACACTCTTTCTCTTATTGCTGACCTTGATAAGTTGTTTATGTACATTTTTTGCTATCTTGCTGCTTTTTGGGTGTATTACTCTAGTTTACATTAAGTAATCAAATGTGTCATCAGGTTCAGACCCGATGTTATTGACAACAGGACAGGGAGCTTAGCAGGAAGGAACAAGGCAGGGTAGAACTACCTAGCTAAGGAGGAGGAAATATGTGTTGGTGCTTATAAGGAAGGGGTATTAATAGAAATTAATGTAATTGTTTGACATCAGCTCTCTGATACAGGTCGTTCTGGAAATTATTGCTTTCTCAAAATGCAGTTGATTCTCTTATCTACTGAACACGTTTGTGGAAGATTATAGACAAGTCATTCTTGGGGCGGAAGAATGTTATGGATGTCATTCCAGGGAATTTGTCGATCTCAGGGATACTTGAATCGATTTTTCAGCAGCCAGACGCCGTCACCGTCATATGGTCTGTCTTCGATGCCGTCGACTGCTCCACCACCATGACATCGTCCACAGAGACCTCAAGTATGCTTGCTTCCCTCCCTTCACCTACTTGATAGATCAAAGAACACCCTCCACTGCTCCAACGACCCCGACAGTGACATCGTCATCGTCGACTTTGGCATGCAAGTCCCCATCCATTTCTACCCACTCTTTTGACCACCCTTCCTTGACTGGCATCAGGGACGCCACCAGGTTTAGTTTGCTGCTACTGCGAGTCGGTCGAGCACGCAAAGCAAGGGCGAATGAAACAATCAAGATCCGAGCCCATGCGCTACTCAAGCACCGTCAAAGGACCTGGGTCGGGGCCACTCTATACCTGGTTCTTTTGAACATGCTCATCGAGAACCATCACTTGGTTGGACAGATGTGTCCAGAAAAATCTAGACGATTTTCTGACGCTTCTTCATGTAAAGTAAAAAAAAATGTAACTTTTGTCACATCATACTTGCACTTTCGAGAATCTCTGGTTGAGAACATGGTCTTTTTGCATATCTATGGTCTTGGGTTTCTTTCTTTCATGGACATTCCTGTGCTTGGTCGGCACCTTTGTTGGTTCGAAGCAACAGACAGACCTTGTGTCTCGGCTCTAGGATTCAACCTACTTTATTTACTCTTTTGGTCCACTAACTGATCAATTTTTACTGCCAATGATCAAGCATCTTTTGCCAGAGAGCACAGATTGCGTCAAGAATTCCTATATATCGAAGAAATCTTTGTCAGACAAGGACGTAGTGTGAATTTTTGAGGACAGCAATACTATATGTTCGTTCCACATTCATAGATTTGTCAAAAGATTGGCATTGCAGGGTCTCGGTATAAGGAATAAAAATAGATCACCGAGGAGATGAAGGACTTCATTGCTGGATCAATGATCAATGTGATATAAACACTGTCCGTATAGATCGAATTATGCGCGAAACGACAATACTAACAGGTTGGTCACTGCACATCGAGCAAGGTCGTGTACCTTTTACGAAATCCTATACGTGAAGATGCTCCAAAGACAGCTGTATAGCATGACAAATGCTCGACGGTCTGCCATCCAACAGGGCACTCCGTCATGTCTAGCATCCTCAAGTCGTCTGAAGTGTCAGAAGACGAGATCCAGAAATGATCACGATGACCATTTCTCCCTACCAGGGCATTGGTAGCGCACCACAGCCAACACAAGCGTTCAAGGCAATCCTACACGCTAAAGGAAACTTCCACCCTTTCCAAATCGATCTCCCAAGCCTTTTGCTTCGTGGATCATCTGATTCCGTTTGTTGTCGTCCAAAAGCCTGCCACCCACGGCCATGTCCCGTGCGTGGTCCCAAATGGCTTTTGACGCATCATCTTCGTCTTCCGATTTTTCTCGCATGGAATGTTGCTCCACGAGTGAAGGGCCGCGTATCTTCCGCTAATGAACGAAAGATACATGAGGTCCTTCAAAAAGATAAGTACATGAGAGAGAGAAAGAAACGTACGGTATACTCGTCGACACCTTTCTTGATACTTTCTTCCTCTCGTTTGCTCCGTTTCTTATTTGATGAACCAACACCGAGGGCTTCCTCGTTTGCAACATCAACGGCGCGTCTCTTCTTTCCTGCAACCTCATCTGCTATGCGTTGTTGTCTCTCTGCAGGAGTTTCTGTCCAGAGACTGTTGTCGCCTTTGTTCACGGGACCACTGGTTCGCGCAAACTGACGAGCTTTGAGTTTTGTCGTGTCTAGATCTATGAAAATCGAGTTGGTGTAAAAAAATCAAGAGAAAACATCTGGAAGAGGGAAACCTTACTCCCGAGTAGGTCGCTAGCGCTAGGTGGGACAAGCATCCACTCCTCCCGTTTCAAAGCCTTGGGCTCTTTTGCTTTCTCTTCGTTCTGTCGACGCCGTTCTTCTCTTTCTATGAACTCTGCGATAGCGTCTTTCTCATGCACGGGTTCAAGGCCTGGTGGAAGTGGTTTGGGACCGACGTCATCTGAATCTTCGTCTGAATCCTCATATTTCGAAGGAAATGAGGGCCCTATGGTTCGATTGGGTAGGCCAGACGACAAAGAAGTCTGTGATGGTAATTCAGGCTTCATGACCGGTATAGTGGACCGTTGTAGGAGAATATCTGGGGGTAATGCAGGACCATAGTCATCTTCTGCCTCATTGTCCTGTTCCTGCTTTCCACTATCCTGAAGCGGGTGTCTAAGACCAAATTCCGGGTGAATTGCGATACTCTTACAAGGTCTTCCGGAGTATTTTGATCTATGTCAGGAATTACATTATGATCATCTGAAGCAGTATTTGCAAGCTGAAGAAGGTGAGGAGGAATTTCTGGTCCAATCATGGGAGTTTTAGCAGTGACGTTGAGATCGGCTTATGTAAACTACTTCACTTGGACAAACCACTGTAGTGAGCACAGAAACACAGGACACAACGCACTCTATTTGAACGCGTCTACGTGAGACGTAAGCATCAAAATCACGGACCCTCATGTATCCATCATATTAGCAGGACAACATCTGACTCGATGGTCATCACACACGATTGACACTGTTCTGGTGTAGATCCTTTCTCGTCCGTATGTGCTTACAAGAGACATCTGATGGAATGGACATAAGCGCAACAGGAAGTAGGACGCTCTCAGACCCTGGACGTGCTCCCATGACCTGGTCCTATAAAAATGGTGTCTTTCGATAGACGCAAACTACAGTCGAGGGCTTGCGCTCATTCCCTGGGACGACCGAAACCCAGACATCACCAACGTACTCCTTCTAGAATAAAGGACTCAGCGATCCTCCTCTCATGATTATCATTCCTCTGAATCTGGTCAGGAGCCTTTGGGTTTCAATGCGTTAATCAAGAGGGTCCTACTGCGTTATGGACGAGATGTATTCTATCTGCGAATTTTCCAGAAAATACATCCTACTCCCATCCCCACTTTTCCCGCAAGGATGTCCAAACGCCAAACGAGACCGGTTGAAAAAAACGCTCTGATGGCAGGGCTGGTCTACCCACCTCTCACATCGACTCAAGAAAGAAGAGCTTCTTTTTTCGTCCCTGGGGTTGATTACATTTGGTTACTTGAGTTCGCAATTTTGATGAATATACTGAACATGTACGTAGATATCGACCCTCGTTTCTGACCATTTTTTTTGGGTCCTCGTTTTAGCCCTGTGAGTATTCCAAGTCTGTGTCGCTGCATTCAAAAGAAGAAGAAAAAATGCCTCGATAGGCATTTCTAAGCTGGGAAGTGTTTGTGGCCCTTCGACAGTAAAAACAAGAGGAGGGCAGTAAGGCTTCTTTCGCTTCTTTTTCCTATCATCATACCGATTTCTATAACCCCTCCTCCTCCTCCTCCTCTTTGAGCTGGATTATAGCAGCTCGTCATCTGCGTAAATGCTCTTAAAATACACCCGTGTTCAACAATACCTTTTAGAGGCGTGTTCCGGAGTTTTAATATAGGTCATTGTTGGATATATATGGTAGGTAGGAAAGGGGGAGGGGTAAGATTGTTGCATGACTTGTAGAATCTTTTGTTACTCTCTGCCTAACACCCCTCCCTCCCCAATGACGATTGTTATTCGCTGCTCTTTCCTTTGGTGTATACGACTCTTGTGGTGATATGTTACATATATACATTTGGAGACTTGGGCTGGAAATAACCTGGTACTAGCGTCCTTGAGATGTGGCTTTACGTCGTTCTTTCACTGTGGTTCTGACTTGGGGATGTCCACACCAGGAGACAAGTTTTTTTCTCTTTCTTTCTTACGATTGATCGAATGTAAGTTGCCACTTGACTTCCTTTTTTCCTTCTCCTTTTACTGATTGGGTTCTTCAGAGAATGAGAACGATACCGCGACGAGCTGTTTGGGGTTACACTGTTCATCTGAGTTTTCTTCTGAGAGTTTTTTTTGTTTTCTTTTTTCTTGATCTTCCAGGATGGAAGGTAGTCACAGAACGCATGATCTAGTGTCACACAGGAGAACCTGATTGACCTCGTTATCATCATCATCATTCGATCTTTATCACCAGTGATGGTAAGTCAAGGCAGCCACGAACGTCTTTTTTTCTGCTCGATGACTTGACTGATCGTTCGTTGTCGTTGTCGTTGTCGTTGTCGTTGTCGTTGATGACAGGGAGTAGAAATCGAAAACATTAAAGCAGGCGATGGTATCACCTTTCCCAAACCCGGGGGTGCGTGTTTGAACTGAACTGTTCTATCCTTTAATTGATGGATGCCTCGACTATATTCGTATATACACATACAGATCATGTGAAGATACATTATACGGGTACGCTGAAAAGCAATGGAACCAAGTTCGATTCTAGTGTCGATCGGTAAGCTCTTGATTGCCAATAAACCATTTTTTCTTTCGTTTCAGCTTTTGGGACTGTGTTTTTAGCAACAAGCCGTTTGAGACACAGATTGGGGTTGGACGAGTTATCAAAGGATGGGATGAAGGTGAGATTGAGACACAAAGATTATTTTTTTCCGAGTATTTTAACGCTTGCTTTAACAAAAAGGAGTGTGTAAATTGTCCCTTGGTCAGGAAGCCAAACTGATCATCAGTTCGGACTATGTATGTGTTCTCCTTGGCTACAACCATGACCTATCAACTGATGCGTTCTTTTTTTTCTCTTTTCTCTTTTAATAAAGGGGTATGGTGCAGGTGGTGCTGCTGGAGGACGCATTCCGCCTTACGCCGACCTCATTTTCGAAGTCAAGCTCTTGGAGATCAACGGGAAAAAAGCAGCATAACTTTTTTCCGAAACTGTTGTATTGTAAGAGATAGTCATATATACATATATCGAACTTGTCCTCGTGGTTTGTCGCCTTCAGACCAGACATGACCTCATAAGTCAAGATGACATCACTGGCGGTCGATCTTTGATGATATCGGCTTTCTTGGACGGCCTCTCTTCATCTAGCCTATACATTTGTCATGGTTGCCCCACAGAACGCGACTGAAGATGCGCCAGGAACAGGATGGGACCCACAGAAACCCGATAGTGAGCTTCAACAGCATGTGAGTTTTTTCGACAAAGACAAGGATGGGATTATCTGGCCCTCAGACACGTACGTTCTTAATTGATTTAGAATTTTGCACGAACATGTTGAGTCGTGTATACAAGGTTTACCTCGTTTCGTGAACTTGGATTTGGATATTTTTGGGCAGTGCTCGGTGTGGTGTGTATCCATGGGGCATTTTCGTAAGAGGCTTGGTTGTGGGACAATTGGCGTAGGGGACTAATTTGCAGATGGATTACGTGGGGATCACTGATCCCCGACCCTTATTTTCGACTGAGAGTCAATCGGATGCACAAGGTGGATTTCTAGACTTGGTGACAGGGATATGCTGAACCAGACAGGCCAAGCATGGTTCAGACACGGAGATATACACAGGGACGGGTGAATTTGACTTGGACAGGTTTGAATATATGTGGTACATGTATACAACACAACCACACACGCACATAACATTCAAGGAAACGCTGCGGATGGTCAAAGGGGGCAGAAAGCCATTGGACCCGGTAAGTATACTTGCTCAGAAAGAGGACGATGGCTGAGTGAGTAGTTTGGCTGGTCATGTGCGCTATTTGAGTGGGTGGCGGTGTTTGTGCTGCTGGATGCAGTGGATGGGCAAGTGTTGAAAGAGGATGTGAAGGGAATATACGATGTACGTGATCCAGTTTGTGATGGAAAACTGGGGTAACAGTGTCAGGGGTCCTTGTTCTGGAAGCTTGCAGAGCGCAACAAGAAAAAGAACACGGCAAGAAAACGCAGGAAAACGCCATGGTGACGATGAATCGGACAGCAGATCTGGCCCGTTCGCGGGAAGGTCTGGACGGACCGGAGCACCGAGGTGGCGGGTATTACGATACATAAAATAATAAAATAGAGAGATTAGTGGTCGAGGCTGGCTACCACTCGTGTGGGCTGCAGCATGTTGGCCAGCAGGAACTGGCCGTCTGGACAAGAGTCAGTTTACGTGAAGAAAAACGTCAGAGAACACAGACTTGGTCCGTCGTTTTCGTCAGCTCTCCAGATCGCCTCTTGCCTGTCCTTGGCAACTCGCGTCATGACATGCCGTTCAATCAGCCGTTCGCGCGCCTTGATCGCGTCCACGCAGATCAGCCATCGCTCGTCCAGCAGCGAGCTGGCCTCTGTCCATGGTGCAATCGAAAGTAATGTGTACAGTCCTTCAATTATCACAATTCGGTGCTCTGGCTCAATGCACACTGCACCAGGCGTAGGGTCCTTGTTTGCGTGGTCAAATCCAGGGGCTGTAAGCACCCCGCTGTCCTCTGTAATGTCTTGTCGCAGAGCGCGCACAAATTCTACATACGACTCTGCGTCGAATGTCCAGTGCGCCCCTCGTCGGTCGTGCGCTAGCTGCGGATTCGGCATCGCATCCAGCTCTGAACGGCTATAATGCCATCCATCAAGTCCCACCAGGATCGCTGACACTGTAGAATACTTGCAAAGTGCTTTCAAAAGCATCTGCGCAAACGTTGATTTCCCCGACGCAGGTACACCCGCAATCCCCACAAGCAGCCGTTTGTCAGCCCCTATCCTGATGCACCCCAGTCAGTCTATACAGATACTTTCCCATATATATACATACTTGTCCAGCTGCGAGACCAGTGCGGCAGCCAGTTCTGTCGCCGTAGAATCCATAACAGTGTGAGTAATTAACACAGCAATGGCTAATTTTGAATATCTTCATTCCTCACTATCACCACATACACATTACACATCATGTCCAGTACCGTACAACGCACACTCAAAAGGTCCGTCTGTCTTCGTATCCTGTGATCCATCGCCTTCATCTCTTCCTCAGATCTGACCCCAATACTATCCAAGACAAGTTTTTGGTCGGTTATCAGGGATGGTCAGTCACTGTCATAGCCGCTCACTCCAAACTCAATTCGAGCTTTAGGTTCACATGTGGCGGCGACGGAGAGCCAGTAGGCCCAGGCAAGTTCCTTTCTCTCTCTCTCTATCTATACTTGCGTTCCTAACAGTATCTAGGTCATCATGGCTGGCTACACTGGTTCGACGGTCCAATACCCGCTGGTGGTCGACCCAACACCGACTTATGGCCCGATGTCTCTTCCTATTCTCCATCTGAACTCTATCCCGCCCCAGGCTTGAAATCCAGGACTGGTGAACAGCTCTTCCTTTTCTCCTCTAGGAATGCCAAAACAGTGCAGAGGTACGTTTCATATCCTTCTCTCTCTCTCACGCACACACACACTCACACGTCTTTATTCTCATAGGCATTTCCACTGGATGGCAGAGTATGGAGTAGATGGCGCATTTTTACAACGATTTTCCAGCGAGACTGATATAGAGGCTGGGAGTGAAGGAATTCGAAGGATACGGGACGAGGTTTGTGATCGTGTTCGAGAGGCTGCGGAGAAAGAGGGTCGTGTGTTCGCACTCATGTAAGGTTTTCCAATATTCCGTTCCGCGCTCTAATCGCTTCTTCTTTTGGCCTCCCAGGTATGATGTATCCGGTGTTCCAGCGGATCGCATTGGAAGGATACTGGAGTGCGATTGGGTGCACCTCGTGCGCGTAAAAGGAATTCTAGATAGTCCTAATTATCTTCATGAAAAGGGCAGACCTGTCATTGGATTATGGGGTACGTGAGGATCTTGTTTGTTACCTTGCAAGAAATCTTGGGACTCATCTTATGTGTCCCCCCGCCTTTCCCAAATGGACATTCATTCAGGCTTTGGATTCAATGAAGCAGGCCACACACCATCGCTCCTCCGAGATATCATAGCATCCTTCCGGAACGTTACTCCAGGAGGAGCGTACATCATGGCAGGTGTCCCCGCATATTGGAGAACATCCGAAGGGGATGCAGATCGGAATCCTGAATTCTTGACTGTATGGCTCAACGAAGTTGATGCGATTTCTCCTTGGACGATCGGGAGATATTCATCTGAACATGAAGCTGATCTGTTTGCGGAGAACAGGATGAAGGGCGATTCAGAGCTTTTGAAGAAGAGAGCTGATGAAGGGTTTAGGAAGGTTGATTATGTTCCTGTGGTTTTTCCTGGTGGATCAGTGCGTGATCGAGACAGTGTGGGGAGGAGGTTCGATTATCTGATTGTGATTTTAGGGGTACAACTTGTCACAAGGGAACTGGGAATGGAACGGGATTAAGAGGGATGGTGGACGTTTCCTGTGGAAACAGATTTACAACGCGCAGAAGTTGGGTGTGAGGACGATGTATGGAGCGATGTGGGATGAGTGCGTATTTTTTTCTACTCCTTTTTTTTATTTGGAAGCCACTACTACCCCGATCATTCCGTCCCTTTTTTGTTTTGTTTTTTTTTTTGGGGGAAAAAAACTCACGAGAAACACGGCCTTTTTTTTTTTTTCGTGGTTTTTTTTCAGATACGAAGAAGGAACTGTTTTTATTCCTGTTGTGACACACAAACAACTTTTTTTTTTATTGGG
>Ga0153946_1000674_pt1 | contig 14977 bp, 13 predicted proteins | sample TSNJ030MetaG_FD_104751 | JGI IMG/M metagenome (GOLD analysis project Ga0153946, IMG submission 104751) | Attine ant fungus gardens microbial communities from New Jersey, USA - TSNJ030 MetaG | ecosystem: Host-associated > Fungi > Mycelium > Unclassified | place: USA: New Jersey, Wharton State... | reverse complement strand
TATTTAACATGGTTTTGTCAAATCCATCTGTTGATATATAATACGCCGATCGGCCAGCTGTATTTATAGCGTCAATTAGCGCCTCAACCTCTGGTAAGCATCTTGAACCATAACCACACCAATATAAACGCCCAGCACCCGGCTGACTATACGCTTGCTTTAATGCATTCATTAAGGAAGCATCTCTACCACTATATCCAATTATGATAAGATTTCTTTTCCCTATCTCATTAGTTAAAGCTTTAATAAAGATGTCACTTTGAGAATCCAATTCCTCCTCTGTATTTTTAAGTTCACCATACTTATAATCTCCATGTAGGGCAATACATAGAAGTTCTTTATCGGTGTCTGTCCGGTAAATTCTTTGTTCTGATTCTAAAGTTATTTCAATTGGCGTCACATCATAATGATGAGCCATTTTTAACATAATGCCATCAAAGTTCGTTGTCCACACACTTTTAATCCATCCTATTTCAGCCAATAAACAGATTAAGTGATAACCAATACTCGGGTTTACTTTTTGGATCAGATTTTGAAAGTATTTTCTCCTATCTTCAGCTATCGGATAAGCTTTCTCAGCATAATACGAGTATTCCTCAAGTGAATTATTTTCAGGATATATATTTTGCTGATCTAACCACCTTTGAATCGTTTGTCTTACAGCGTCAATTTTCGTATTTTTATAATAATCAATCAGTTCTGGATTCTGTGAAAGATAAATTTCACGTTTCCACTCCCAGATACAGTCCGTTGCCGAAGGAATACCGGATTCAATAGATGTTCCGGCACCTAACAATAAGGAATGGTAGGTATCTTTATTCTGCTTCAACGAACGTACAAATTCATCAAATTGTAATGTTTCCATTTTTCTCCCTGATAAGCCAATATTTTTATCCGCAATCTCAATGGCATTTACTTCCCTAAAAAATAAATACACAATTATCCCTAGTCTACATGCGCTTATTATACTCTATCTCATTTTTATAAGCAATCCAATATTTCCCTAAAACAGTCTTTATTATGACATGCAATTGGCACATTCCTGCGATTGAACTGATATTTTACCTATGTTACTATGTTATTGCTTATAGTTTTCTTTACCGCACCCAGGGAGGTGCATTTTTTATTTTTATGGCATTACATATCCAATACGTACAGAATACATACAAATTTCTATATGCACTCTGTACGTATAGTACACTTAAAGCCTAGAAAGGAGTGTTTATGAAAACCAGAGATGAGATCTATCGTGGGGAAGTTGCTGATTTACTTCGCATTGTCACAACCTACCATGCAATCACGTTTGACCAGGTTCTTATGTTTTTCCCCAAAAAGGCAGAAACGGTAAAAACCTTAATACGTAAGCTAATCAAGCAAAAACGGCTTCACTTTAATGAAGAGAAGAACCTGCTCTGCGATTGTGCGGAATCTGCAGCATCTCCCGACTATGGAATGATTGCCTCTCTATGGGTGCTGTTAGACTTTAAGAAGAGTATTCAATACCATATCCGCAGCGACTTCCCCACGAAAATCACCTTTTTTTGCACAGGATGAGGTCTATGAAATCATTTATGTTCCAACTGAACAGGAAGCATTGATAAATCATGCCCTTTCCATCATGCCAAAAGATAACTCGAACCGTCTAATCATACTCGAAGCCACAAAACAGGCAACACAAATGAATGTCTCTGGCGCAATTGCCTACTGCCTCGTAGAGGACGGTGTTGTCAGCTACTACCAAAAAGGAGGAATCACCAATGAACAAAACTAATCTATACTCTCGAATCCAAACCATTGAGGTTGAAGTCTCGCGATTAATTAACTCTTTATACACACTGAAAGTTACCGATATCTCCAAACAACCAGATAACTTCCAGTCTTTAAGTACAAATATTGCATTACGCTCTGAGCGCATTACCTGCCAGTTACGTAGCCTGGTTTTTGCTGCCGGTACAATTCCTAAACCAAAGTATATGGTGCAAACGCAAGAAGAACATGATATCTACTTAGCCTATGAAAATGGCATTTTAGCCATTCAGCTTCCAGGATTGTTGCCCAAAAGACTGGCCCATTCAAATACAGCTTTTCTGGATGATCCAATTTATTATGCCTTTCAATCCTATTTACAGGAGGGGCCACTGCCGATTTTCAGGGATTGTGTCATCTGTTTTACTCAAGTTTACGACCGCTCACTGGAATTGCACCGGATTCGTGATTATGACAATATTGAATTTAAGCAACTCCTTGATACAATTGGGGCATTTGTTCTGCATGATGACAGCGGTACTTACTGTGATACACATTATACAACCAAGTTAGGGGACCAGGATTATATCCTGATTCATATCATGGGAAAACAGGTCTTCCCTGACTGGATAAAAACATCTATGGACACCGAAATATAGTATCGGATTTTTTAACACTTATTTTCATCAAAATCAGATACGGGTAATATTTGCAGCGCGGACCATACTTCTGCGCTTTTTTTGCACTATAATTTCCTGCGTTTTACCCAAGTTTGGAGTCCCATAGGTATTAAATCGAATCGAGGTGGTGCTTTGAACAATTCAGATTCCTTACGTTACAGAGTCCTGGAGCTAATCGGGATTTCAGGCGAGTTCCCAGCAGACCAGTTAAGCAGACTCATTATATGATTATCAAATAAATCGAATTTTCTCAAATTTTATATTTAAACCTATCTTTCAAAAATTGCCTCTATTTCATTTAAATAAGACTCTCCTGAACTTCCTCTGCCTTCATAATGATCATCATAGTCATCGTAGCCGGACTCTAAGTATGAGTTGATGACGTCATCAATTTCACTTTTATCAATATGAATGGTTGGTATAGCTATTTTTATTTGCAGATGTTCATGCAGAATACCAAGTTTTTCAGATATTTCTTCACGAACATTATCATTGATCCAACCTTCTATAGTACTTTTTACTGGTCTTTCATCAACTTCTACCCCATATTGACCATAGGACATATTATCATTCATTAAATCTTGAATGTCATAGTTATCGCAGTATTCAGAGACACTTATGTTATCAATATAATCAGATATACTTTCCGATAATGCTTGTTTACAAATATCCGCAAACCATAATGAAAACTCCATTTCTACTTCACTATTGTAAAAATGCTCATGCAAGACATTAATTATTGATATTAAATCGTCCATGTCTAGTATATCGATTAAACTTTCAATTGTTTGCTCATCCAAAATATTTTCTACATTGTAATAACTTAATATTGGATCGGCTAATAAAAGTTTTAAGATATCTACATATGATAATAAACCCCGTATTGTTCCCCCGCCAAATGCATTCTGCAAGAAGTTATCAATATTTTCTCTGTACACCTTATTCAAGATATTTTTTTCGCATATATTAGATGTAATAAAGTAATTCTTTTCCATTTTGGTATTGAAATCTATATTTAATATTGTTCCATCAATCATTTTCTTTTCTATTATTTGGGGCAGTTCAGCCTCTGAATAGCATCTTTCCATTTGTAAATAATTAAGTATTGAGCTGCGGATTTTTTCAACTTCTAAATCATTAACACTAAAAATATGTTTTAAAAAGTCGTTTACAGATGGATTTATTACGCCAATGCACTTCTCACCTTTATAATCTATGACTTTAATAATTGATTGGTTTAGTCTCATCAAAACCATTTCAAAATTGTTAAGGGTATAATCAATATTGCTCATTTGCAAGAGACGATATTCAAAGCATCTTTTAAGTATATTGTAGCTAATAGCAGTATCTGTTAATGAATATAGTGTAGTTAAAAAAGCTCTATCTTCTTCCCTTATCCGTTGATAATACTCGTTTTTCCAAATGTCCTGGGGATTATTCAAAACCCCAAGGATATAACCCGCAAACCTATCCGGAGAAATTATTAAACAGTTTGAACTTAGAGTAACATATTCAATAATTCGCGGGGTATAATTATTATGCTTAACGATTTTTAAATAATTCTTATCCTCCAGTATATTCTCATAATATTCCTTTGGAACGTTCTTTGCAACCAGATGATTATAAAAAATCTTAGCCTTCTCTAACGAAGTAATGTTATCCAAATTAATCGTAAGTTTATCAATTTTCTTTTCCTTAAAAAACAGGTCAAAGGATTCATATCTTTCTCTTGCTTCATTTAATATTGTGATCCTTGAATTAAGGAGAAGCTTTTTATTTTCATGCATTCTTATATACTTAGATAACGACATTAGTTCACTTTCTTGATTTTCTTTCATGCTAAAATAATGCTGGCCTAGACAATCATCAAGCAAAACAATTTCTTTTGCATCTTTTTCTTGTGAAAGAGCATGTTTTATATCTGATATAATGCCATTTGTAGTATACCTTACCACATAGCCCTGCGAAGCATAATATAAAACTAGCATCTTTGATGTAAAGGTTTTACCGACACCGGGATGCCCTGTTAACATTAAAATCCTATCTTTGTCCAAGCACTCTATACAATCATTGTAGATTTCCGTTTGTACGAAATATTTGCTTTCTTCCTCTATGTCACTCAACAAAGCTTCACAGTCCACAAATATATTTTGATTGTATAACTGATTCAGGATATTTGAAGCATACAACCATAGTTTATAATGTTTTCTAACTATATCCTCATTTCCCTTCTTTTGTAAAAATTCATCAATTTCAATAAGGGTTATAATATTTGCATCCGATTCCATATATTCAGAAAACATGCCATACACTTCCCCAATGTTTGCATCTGTCAGCTCCATGCCACAGCATAGATAATATCTTTTTGGATTCCATTTTTTTATATTGATTACTTCCGTTCTGAGGGTAGCCCGCAGATTTGAAAATGCGCTTCTTATGTAATGCTTTACTTGAACAACAATATTATGTTTTGAAGTGCTGTCAGTTAAATCAATTCCTCCGTCTCTACCTTTTGCAAAAAGACGTAGCTTTGTTGATAACATCCGTTCCATGACATCTTTACAAAGTGATTCAAATTCAACATCATTTAGATTATGGTAATTATACATATAGTTTCTCCTTCAGTTATAGATAACTATTTTTTGCTTAATTAACTGCAAAAGAATTATACTATAATTTCGTAATCCATTTTCTCCCCAGTTTTTTTCGTATAGGCAGAAATTGCAGTCTCAATGGTATTTGAGTTACATCCAGAAGATATGTGAATATATAAATCTTCTTTTGCACGGCTACAGGCAACATAATACATCCGCGCAAACTCGTCCGATGGATTCTCCCCGGTCAGTATCGGAGCAGAATACAGGCTTGCCAGACTTGTGCCATCAAACTTATTCGGGGTTACACTTACAATGACTTTTCCCCACTCTAATCCTTTAGCTTGATGAACAGTCATATATTTACTTCCTTCAGAAAAAACATCATTAAATAGTTTATAAGATGTATCCCAGGTTAATGAGTTGACAGCTGACACCAGCTTTTCATTATCCAGTTCATCAAAAAGGGGAATCTGAAAGTCAGGTTCAAAAAGCACCTGGGTAAGAATGCCAAACTGCTCTTTTTTTAGTGCTGAATTAAACGATAAGATTATTGCCGTGGCCATATGTTGATCGGATATATCACTAAAAATGCTCTCTACTAATTCTCTGGTTAGAAATAAAATCTTGGGAGTAATTTTATCAATATTGATATTAATGTATAGTTTAAGTGCCTTTATAACATCTATGAAAGATCCCGTTTGATAGCTCTCCCAAAGGCTAAATATAAAACGAAATGCTCTGACCCATGTGACATTATTATGTTCGGCTATCTCATCCCTTAACTGAATAGGCGAATTGTAATATGAGTTATAGATTTTCCTTAAGAGCTTTACCTGCTCCTCACTTACACCGCGGATGTAAGAAAATGCGGCCGCCCAAGCCCTTGTAAGAACAACACCGCCGTCTTCAATTATTTCATGCAAAAGTTCCTGCACAACTGGTGAATCCCCTATTAAAAAATGAACCTTTTTTGACTCACATAAGGATTTGCTTTCTTCATCAGGATAAAGGCGAATACTATTTTGAACAACTGTATTATCGGACTGCCTCAAGAAATTGCAAAAACTGACTATATTTACTGTTGAACGTCTATTCCCACTTATGGAGTATTCCACTAATTCACGATTTCCAGGGATGCTGAACTCTCCAAAATCCGCAGGCCTTGCACCTTGGAAGCTGTATATAGATTGAGCAACATCCCCAACAATTCCTATAACCGATGATTTTCCACCTATTAGTTTTATAAGCATGGTTTGAAGGGGACTAGTATCTTGAAACTCATCAACAAAAATAAACGGAAATTTTACACGCATGGCATATAATGCTGTGGGGTTGGTCTCCAAAATTCGATATCCAAAATATAAAATCTCATTATGAGTAAGCCTTTTTACAACCGACCAAATATATTGTTTGAGAGGAACAATATGACGAGAGTCTATTTTTCCAGATGCTTTCAACTTCATTTCACGAGGTGCATCACTTGTACCGGATGAGACAAAAAGCTCATCATTCACCTCGGTTTCACTCATAGTTTTTTTACTATATTCAAAAACTTCTTGCCCGAATTCCGATGGATTTGTCCTTCTGATGTATTCATATATTTCATTCCGATCAATACCATGCAAAATTCCTAAGCCTTCAACCTGTGATGAAATTCTTCCTTTTCCATTCACTGCTATACCAAAATCAGATTTCATAAGTGCACGTAAGTCTTGTTGAAAAGGGCGAATGATGTGCTCAATTATAAATCCATGTATTGTATGCGCTTCAACATAATCCGTAAATCTCTCAAGGCGGTGATTTATTTCACCCACAGCAGCGTTCGTATAGGTAATACAAAGGACTTTCCTAGAGCGACTATCAGTTATCAACGGGTTCGTTGTAATTATATTCTTAACATTTTGTACTAAAAAATGAGTTTTCCCTGCTCCTGGCCCTGCATATATCTTAGCGTGCTTGGTCAACTGTTCGGCGGTGAAAATATCGCCAGAAGTTATTTCAATAGCCATTTCAATCCCTCCTGAATATATTGCGGTACTACAAGTTTTGAATTACCTGCTTCATCAATCAAGGCTTCATCTACCAACAACCCAAGCGCAATATCACCTTTCATACCCTTCGCATAATGGAGGTACATTTCAGAAAACAATATCTTTTCATAGCGAGTTGCATATTCTGTTGCCTTATCAACTCTATTCTTATAAGCAGTCATAAAGTCATGAATACGTTTTCGAGATCGACCATCAATTTCTCCTATATGGGTGTCCCACTCTGCACAGCTAAACCCATGTTTATCAAGGAAATCTCCTAAATAATCTGGAACTGCCTTTTTGAAAATAATTTTTGTAACTTCTTTATCTTCATGATTGGTGAGAAAGAACTCATCTTCAAATGTCCGCCCGCCCAATGACTGAGTTTGAATCTTAAAATTACTAATAGGAAACCGTTCATTAAGTTTTACAATGTGTTCTGGTGCTTCAGCTTTATATTTCTCAATACTTTTTAATTGATTATTATCATCAAACCATACGAAGTCGTTATCAGTAATGCACAAAACTTTTTTATTAACCTTGTTACAATTAAAAAGCTCTACGAAATGTTCAAAATGCTTTCCACCTATTTCAACTATAGAAATATGTTCATCTTCGTATGGACACCCACATTTTTCCATGAATACGGGCATTAACAATTTTTCAGCTATTCCTTCCACTAAAATAACTTTGTCTGCAAATAACATATCGGAGCGAGTTACATCCAAAAATTTAGCAAGATGGTTTTTGGCAATTTTTTTATTGGTAGTACCATCAACATCTTGAAATTGCTTTGAAAGACTTTGCTGACAACAATCAACATGCTTTCCTTCACGGTTATATGCAAGCATAAACATATTTTCTATTCCTGCTACAGCGGATATATTGCTTGAATGTGAAGTAACAAAAATCTGTTGATTCAGATCATCAGCCTTATCCAAATTCCTCAAATATTTGAATAGCTTGTATTGCATAGCTGGATGCAGGTGAGCTTCTGGTTCCTCTAAACATAGGATACGAAAATCTTTTCCCTTTTTAATTTCGGTCAATTTGATTAACATATATATATTAATTAGGTTATTATAACCGAGCCCGTTATGTTGCAGAGGAACCGTGAACCCAGCCTTTGTATCCTTAACCTCTGTGATGTATGCATCTGAAAGAGATAAATCAGCACGAACACTGGAAGCAATTGATACATTGCCTTTTTCTAAGCCGATAACGTTTTTCTCATTTTCGAACAGGTCCGACAACTTTGTAATGGTAGGTATCAGTAATTTTTCAAGTTCTTGAGAAACATCTTGTTTGAACTTATCAAACCCTGCTGCATTATTAGCATCTTTGGTAAAAGTGTCAATTTCCCGTTTAGTTTCTTTACGAACTTCTTCGCTGGTGCGTTCTGCACCAATAAATCGAATATCAAAGACTCCCATCGCTTCTTTCTGTTCAGCTTTTGTTTCACTAACACCATTTGTATAGTTCCACGAATAATGATTCCCGACAAATCGTTTTAGAAGAATTAAAAACTCATCAAAATTACTTATCGAGGAAACAGCTTTCCTATACTCATCAAGATATTTTACATCCAATGAATATACTGCTTTAATTTGTGCACCGATATTATATTGAACTGAACCATCTGTTTCCTGCCTGTTTTCTGCAATTTCCTTCATACCCAAAAACGGTAAAAGATGAATGATACTCTCATCGTTCGTATCATCTTCAGAAATCTGGTGGCTAATATTATATTCAATAGTTATTTGTGGTGCTTCCTTTGTATACAACTCACCATAATGCATTAAGTTATTCTTATTGAAATCATTTATTGAAATGTCTGCTGGAGAGCGCAGCAACTTGACAGCATATAACAATCCTGTCTTACCGGAATTATTGGCTCCAATGATTACATTGAGCCCCTTATGAAATTCCATTGTAAAATCATTAAAAACCCTGTAGTTCTGAATATGAATTTTTCTTATGTACATTCCTTCACCTCAACTATATAAAAATGCAACCACACCTTATGACCATAAAGCCGCCTTACTAATTAGTGCTTGCTTTTTCTCTTGTTAGGATTATAACAAATTTATCCATAAAAGCATAGCATAGAATACATCCTTACACCAAATCTCACTTACCAGTCATTCAAAAGGCACAAACATAGCATCAATTGGCACTCTCCTGCGATTTCCCCCAACTTTCTTATATGCTAAAATTTGCTTAAAATGAAATGGAAGGGTGCGGTCACACTGCCCCTTCCACATGTGAAAGGAGAAACTATATATGAGTATTGCAGTAATTCGTAACATCGACCGCCAGGGTCGTATCGTTATCCCATCGGAAATCCGGAAAACAATGAATCTTACGGAAGGGGATCCGCTGGAATTTACAGCGAATCAGGATAGCCTTCTGCTTCGGAAATATGACTATGTGGATGATAAGGAAATCCAGCATCATTTGGATGTCCTGTTTAAAACGATCCACTGCAGTGTAGCAGCAATTTCGGGAACACGTATCATTGCGTCCAGAGGAAATTACATTCCAGCCGGAACTGAAGTATCATCTGCGCTTGCTGACTACATGCAGACAGAGGAGCAGGTGATCCTGGACGATCCAATATCAGCGACGACTTAAAAAGGCAGCTATGTAGACACGATCATTCCATTTGGAATCGGCATGACTTTAGTACTCTTCCGGAAAAAGCGAAGTTCACTTACCGATAGTGAGCGGATGGCGGCACAATTGATTGCCGCATTACTGGCTGGAAAGGGACATGTGCATGACTAGCAAAGGTATCTGTAAATACAGGCAGTTGAAGGGAGGTGGCTGTTATGGTTGCCAGAATAGCTGTGCTGGAGGCAAAACTCGAAAAACTACTGCTGACACTGAAGCAGAACAGAGAACAAGTACCACTGGAAACTCTAAAAACTTACTATGCAAAACCATACCATGACCTGACTGAAGACATCAAAACTACTTTAATCGATTATGTCAAATCCGTGGTATGCAATGGGCTGCCAGTAAGTGCTGCTGATCAGGATTAGGCTGCTGAGATCATCAATGCAACGATACAGAAATCAAATATTATGAGATTCATCAGTGCTGCCGCTTAAAACTCGATGATTTTGTGCTTTACCTCATAATAACCAAAGCTGAGTAACTGCTTTTCAAAATCATTCAGCAATAACGAACTGCAAGTATACCAGACCCCCTTTACCACTTTCAAAAAAACAATATATTTTCCATTATGTATATCCTCAATTGCCTGACAAAGCGTTTCCAGATTATCTTGCTCTTCCTGCGTCCACTGAACTGGCAGTACCTCACACATTTCCGCATGATATGCCCCTTTTATTTCTTCAGCAATATTCACTATTTGAATATCATTTTCATCCATTTCTTTACGGCCCACTTCATTCGCCACATCACAGTATACATCCATAAAATCCATTAATTCGGTAAAACGCTTATAGCTCGATCCACCATTCTCTTTTAAATAGTAATCCAGAATGTGTTCTGTTTCCATATCTTGTTTAAGCCTTCCCTTCAATTCTTGATCGCATTTCTTTAGGGCTGCCAACACCGATTCTTTTTTTACATATACCTGCAAAAATAATTCTGATAAATACATACTTTTCCTCCTCACTATCTGACCGGAAAAGATGAAAGAATAGGTTGCATTTATTCAAACTTGAGGGGAGGAATATATATGGCAAATGTGAAATTGGAAGACCTGTTAAGAAAACTTGCAGCACCCGCCCGCCGTGCAATCGAGGCACATAGCATAACAACACTTGCAGAACTGGATGAATTGGATGATGTTGAAATCGCCTCTTGGCACGGGATTAGCAAAAATGCAATGGCAGTTATCCGCGCTGCCGTTCGTGAGCCGGTAATGTCTCCGAAGGCAGTTTTAGCAAAATGGGTTGAAGCGTTTAACTGTGCAGATGTTGACACCATTGTTTCGCTGTACCATAACGATGCAACCAATCATCAGGTAGCAAATGAGCCGGTTATCGGCGTCGATGCAATCCGTACGATATTCACCGCTGAATTTTCAGCTGCCAAAATGGTTTGCATCGTCGAGAATATATTTGAGGACGGTGAATGGGCGATAATGGAATGGCGCGATCCATTGGGACTACGTGGCTGTGGATTTTTTCATATAGTCAAGGGTAAAATTATCTTGCAGCGTGGCTATTGGGACAAACTGTCATTTCTTAGGCAGCACAATTTACCTATTGAATGAGGGGAGGGATTTATGATTATGAATCAAGGACAAGAACAATTTTTTAGTTATATCCCGACAATACTATGCCAGACACCCCCCAGAAAAAGTAGTAATGACTATGACAGCTCATTACTACTTTGATTTTCTTCTTTGACCTTATTATCTCCCACATCTTGCAGCAACTTCGTAAAATCAGAAGCATTTTGTGATGTGATGATTGGCAGGCAATAGCCATCACCGTATACCTGACTTTATGCCAAAAGATACGCCTTCTGTATATAAAGAAGTAACTGCTTTCATTATCATTCCCCAGGAAATATCTTCTGCATAAGTAAACTTCTTTTGGTATTTTCCCCACATATCCTGCATACTTTTGCTCTCCAGGATCTCCTGTAAAATGAAGTCCCCATCCTCTACAATTTGACTGGATCTTCGCTTTCTACTCGTTGCACGAAGAGCCTTACAAAACTGATCCATATCAATCACATGAGCATATTCTTCCTGAAGAATATATAAATCGTAATAATCTCTCAATCTCGTATTCACTATACCTCTTGATATAACGGTTTCCATTTTCTCCGCCAGCACAGTCTCCAAATTATACGCAAGGATTGAAATTGTCCGTTCTTCAAACATTAACTTAAATGAATACGAAACCTCACTCGGTGTAATAACATCCCCCGTAGAAATATCAACTTTCAATGGTGTATGCATCGTTTCCAGCTTTGCATCCAATACTGCACGAATGCCACTATACTCTGCTTCTTCCATAATTTCCGAGACCTTATTAATAGAAAATATCATCCCATCATCTACCGGAATTAAGATAATTTCTTCTATCATTTCTTTTGCCGTTTCAACCGACAATGGCATATTCTTAATGGTTGTATCAATATCAATTGTAGAACGAGTGTCCAGGCCAACCATGGCCGTCACCAACATTCCACCTTTTAAAATAAAGTTGTTACGGTATTTAGATAAAGATATCCTTTCCAAAAAACGTTCCATTACATAATTACGAATAAAAATTTGTGCCTGTGTACTGTTTCCCTGTGTCAAATTTCTTATCAATGCCTTTAATTGTCTTGATGTTCTGATCATTAGAGCAGCACCTCCAAATATTGTCTTAGCAGTTTCTCTACATGAAGTTCTTTTGCATAACGCATTAATTGCGGAAGATTTTTTTCACTACTTCTCGTATACTCTTTTAATGCACTTTGTAAATCCTGAATTTCTACTTGGCTCCGGCTACGTAACAAATCGCAAACTGTTCTCTCAGCATTATATGCTCTCAAAATACGCCCTGAAGGTGATTTTACCTCAACAACGCCTAATTCAAAAAGTTCTTTTTTAATGCGATACACCTTAATATTTTGTGCCGACATGCTCTTAGCATGGTATCCAGCTTTAGCAGTAACTGTGAATTGTAACGGTTCACGCTCGGCTAAGCCTAATAAATATAGTGCTGTCTCATGTGAAAAAACAACTTGTGGATATCTGATTTGTAAAAGATAGAAATAATCTGTCCACGCATCCGATGAGAGGTAGACTCCCATATGCACCCGCTCCAGATTCATTTTTTTTACATATTCCATAAGGTATGTTTTAGAGATTCCCTCTCGAATCACATCACTGGTAAGCAGTACACCACCATTTTTATCAACCATTTTGTCTAAAATTTCTTTTTTACTCAAATTCCATCACCTTACTTTCACACATTAATTATATCCCATTATTGTGCGAAAGTAAATTTTTTTTTAATTGTATCGTGAAAAATTATATATAATGCATGTTAAGGTGCCTTTTCCTCTATATTCTTACCATCAAGCCATCTAATCTTGTGTCAATCCCAACCAAATACCACCGATCTCCCATCTCAATACGGGTAGGAATCCATTCCTCACCTATCAATACGTCAAAACACTCTCCACAATGTAGTCCCCCATAATATTCTTCCATGCTGAATCGAATATCGTATCTCCTGCGCCTGTTGTATCTGCTACTTTAGCTTTCCTGGCTGGTACTTCCAGTATTTCGCCTGTTTTCAGGCAAGTAATGGCTCCTTTTGAACCCAATTGAAAATGAAAAGAAAAAACCGAGTTATGATGTTCTTTTCAAAATCATTCGTGAGTTAGCTATCATGTCGTATGCAATCTTCTATCCCGACAATCCCTGCAAGGATACCGAGATAGAATACCTTATCCGTATGCTCTACAATTGCGATAAACGCTCCATACAGGTTGTCCGTGCAACTGTTAAAGCTTTATTGGGTCCCTCGCATTAGGAAACTATTGCGAACCACGCAGTATGCTTAATATTTTACGCTTAACCCAATTCTTTACTTAAAGCAAGAAAGGCTGAATATTTTTCAGGAACGTTATATGCCTCTATTATTTTATCTACACACTCATCAGTAGTATATTTAAATGTATCAATCGAAACATCATATAAATCTTTTAGCTGTAAATAATCGAGCTGACTCTTTGCTTGCCCGATTTCACGGTCTCCACGTTTCTTTTCTCTGATTTGAAGCTCTGATAATGGACAATGAACATGCACAAATAATACTTCATGCCCATCAAGCTGTTTTACAAAATCATGTAAATTATCGTCTATTCCGGGGATATTTAAAAATACAGCATCTACAATACAATGCATGCCCATATCGGAAAAAGAACTAATAGTATGATTAAAAGCTTTATAAATTTTATTAAAAACATCTCCATTAAAAGCATTGTTAAAATAACGCATGGAAACCATATTGCAAAATGTATCTATGGAAAACCAAAAATATGGCTCTTGAAACCTTTCCTGAAGCGCTTTAGCAATAGTAGTCTTACCGGAGCTTGATACCCCGTTTAATAAAATTATTTTACCTTTTTCCATATAATTTAACCTCCAACAACCTCCAAAAATATTAATCTGTTTGTTCACCTTTTCGACAATAGGAGACCAATGTGCTTAATAACATTATTCAAACGCAGTACATCTTTAGGACTAATTTTCAAAGTGCTTAACTCCTCGCCAGAACCACCGAAGATAAAATCATAATCCAAAAGATAATCATCAAAGACACACGGCAAATTGTGACCAATGAGCGGAATATTGCCAATTTTATAACCAATCGTATTTTGAGTTTTTTCTTCATTCGCCATTGTAAATCTTGAAAAGCCCAATTCACGTTTTATTGCTTTGAAATCAAGTTTACCGCGTTTAGAGCTTACAATAAGTGCAACCAATCCTTGTTCTGTGTCCATTATAAATGTTGGAGCCGCTTTTTCTATATCAAAACATTTAGCGGCATCCTGTGTGGAGACAATAGGGGTATCATGGGTTAATATCTCAAAATTGCTATTACTGTTTTCAAGATAATCTTGTAATTCTTTTATTGTGAGCAAACATATCACCTCTTTCTTTAGACTATATAAATACTCGATTGCTTGCAGTCGACGCAACCTTGCCACACAAAAGAATTATACTCTTACTTTAACAGATATACCAACCATAATAGTCGTTTCAGTTAAATTATTCCAAACAGAGTGAGGAATAGTACCATCTACAAGGAATGAATCATTTTCTTTAACTACTACGTCTCTATCATCTAAGCGAATTTTTGCTTCGCCTTTTACTACAACAAAAAGATGATTATGATTATGTGTATGCACTTCTGTAGGGCCACCGCCATTAGCTTCC
>Ga0153946_1000671_pt1 | contig 15027 bp, 15 predicted proteins | sample TSNJ030MetaG_FD_104751 | JGI IMG/M metagenome (GOLD analysis project Ga0153946, IMG submission 104751) | Attine ant fungus gardens microbial communities from New Jersey, USA - TSNJ030 MetaG | ecosystem: Host-associated > Fungi > Mycelium > Unclassified | place: USA: New Jersey, Wharton State... | reverse complement strand
TGCTGCGAGGCAATCACGGAAGTAGGCGTCGTACCAGATGCCGTGGCAGTAGACGGCGTATTCGTCGCACCGGTCCCAGTCATAGATGTAAAGTTACTATTACTTATAGTGTTGTTGGCGGCTGCGGTAGCATTGCTAGACGTACTAGCCGTCGATTGTATCCCAACAAGGCTCGCAGGCTGTTGAGCAGAGTCGGTAGTAGGAACAAAAGTTGGAAAGGAAGTGAGGGACATCGAAGGACGAGCGGGCATGTATGAACTTGCAACAACCGTACTTGAAGGTAATACATCTCCCACCGCTGTCGAAGTTCCGCCTTCAGCTAACCCTCTGCCAGTTCCATTCCTCGAGGATGATGAGGATGGTGATCCAATGGCATGTCCATCAACATTAATCAATGACTCAGTGACGGACTCAGGTGCAGTCGGCGATCGCCCTCTTGCTCCCATACTAAAAGCTGTCAAAGGAGAAGGTAAAGTGTGATGATGGGCACTTGCTCGAGTACTCGAATTTGAATTGGATATTGACAATGGACTATGATCGACAGAGGATGGTAACCCGATCACAGTAGCTCTCGGCGTCACATCTGGTTGTGATGTTTCTCTGTGATGCCGTTCGTGGTGTCGATCATGATGACTATGATGTCGCGTGCCAGGCCTTCCAACACTCACAGTACCAACACCGAATGTCGGCGTAGTATCAATCGCGCCCGGTGCACCAGGCGGTGCACCCATCGCAAAATCCTCGTTAGCCTGCTGGTCCAAACTGACAATTCCGTCTTCCACACCAACCCCTCCAACGACACCCATGCCTACTCCTCCGGAATTCAATCCTAAATCGCCTAGATCTTCGTTAATGATGATATGATGATGGGATGGCTGTGTGGTATGTGTGGGGACGGTTAACGGTGTGTCATTTGAGACGATACCTACCGTCGTTGCTGAGGCACCAGCACGGCGGGAGACCGAGCGTCGAGTGCGATGAGGTGCAGATGGGGATACATTTGCTGGCATTTGGATTGATTGGATGATGGTGGTGGATGTAGATGCTTCAGTGTCGACAGATGAGGTGATAGTAGATATAGGGTTCAACTGCGACGCATCCTCCATATCAACATCGCCCTCTGCATCCACATCGACATTTTCATCATCCTCTGTTTCAGTCTCAGGACGTGATGTATCTGTGGAATGAACTGGTGAATTATCAGCAGTCGCAGATGGCTGAATAGAATGGGAAGATGAAGGTCGTCCAGCATGTCGGTCCACAATGGTCGCATTGGACAAATTTGTGAATCGTTGGGCATGATGAAGCATTACAGGTGTGACAGTTTGGTCTTGCTGTCCATTGATATCCCAGAAATTTCGCGCAATGACCGTTCCACTGCGATCCCGATTGGCAGGAAGGGACAAGAACGTCGTTGTCGTCGTCGTAGTAGTGGGAACACTGGTTCCTAAAGGAGTAACAGCGGCAGAATTGGAGGTAGAGATATCAGTATCACTGGCGGATGCAGAAACCGAGATTGGAGTAGATGTAGTCGAGGTAAGGGATGGACGAACGGGAGTGACAAGGAAAGAAGAGTTGGTCGTAGTAGCAGCAGTAGATCCCATGGGAAGGAAACTCCTATCATCTGGGCCAGGACTCGATGAGATATCCATCAGTTCATCCTAACAACTTAATCAATGTCTGGGAAGAACACAAACAGACGTACTAACCTCATCGTCTTGTGCTGTAGTTTGGAGTTGATTTCTAGGGGGCCGTTGGGTGGCACTTTGCTCCATCTGCGTGCGTTGTAATGCCCTTGTTATTGCAACTGCGTCTTCTTTCTGACGATTGGCAAGCCTCCTCGCATTTCGTTGCTCTTTTGTCTCCCGGGGCACACCACTAGCATTCGAGCTAGGTCCTACAGAAAAACCCTTGCTTGCCAACCAAGCCTCAAGAATACACCCAACCACATCGAGTGTCCCTGCCTGTACGACCCTCCTCCGAATCTGTTCGCTTCCTCTAACACCAATATTCACTACACACTGGAAGGCTAGGGAAAAGCGATACGCAGCATGTTTATCGAACTGAGCGGGGTTGAGTGTGGGTATTTGTTTTGGGGGACGAGACGAGGGTGGAAGAAGGCCATAAATTGCCGACGGGTTTTCTGGAACCGGGGGCGAGTAGCAAAATTCCTGTAAGAGCTTGACGAGACGTTCAAGACCGCCATCCATAGTCATGATTTCTCGGATACGAGGCGATGTTGAAGTTAGATATGTCAAATGAGTCAGCGAGTTGAACAGTGGTAACGGTGCAGTCGTGTCTAAGGCTGTAAGATGCCTTTAAAATTTGCAAGAAACTGCTGATTTGAGAAACGCCACTCACCGCGGCGGTCGTAAAGCTGAGAGGTAATACAGACACAGGCCTTGTTCTGGGCAGGAAATGCAAAGTTGGACTCCCGCATCGTGATTTGCGTACAATTAGGCTGTACAATATGTGATTGTGCTGAGAGATACGATGAGGGAGAAAAGTTGGTCACTGTGGCCGACGATGAACAAAGGCCTGAACCCTTAAGCCTCATTTTAATTGGACTTGTTTGGTTCTCTGACTCAGCCACCTATCTTCATACACTAACACTATCATGGATACAAAATATTTGCTGATCCACATTCAGATCATCAAGCGGTTCCAGAAATACCTGATAACAATGTTACTTGTTCGGTGCATTAGTTTTTATGATACTCACCGACTTATAACCCATTTCTCCCTCTTTTATCGTCCACGCGCCATTTCTCGTGTGAGTCAATATCCTCCATCCACTGCTACTGCTCTTCTCAATACGGAATACACAATCCTCCGGCACAAAGTTCTCGCTTACCACCACTTCAGCTCGTCCATTAGGGTAGGCGTACGCATACAAATGCCCAGAGCTGGACCCGCTATGGGTGATTCGCAACAGGTACCCGTCGTTGAAGGGTTTGACTAACCACTATTGTGGCCATCCTTTGTTAGTGGATCTCTGGAGATATACAGATTGCGCACATTTTGCTCGGGCGCTGGCCCGGGCTGATTATCGGCCACGATACGACCGATGAAAGGTGTAGGTACTTGGTGTAGGATCAACACCTTTAATGTACCCTCTGCACATGTCAGAGTTTTGTATGGTCGTCCGACAAAATCTGGTTGTCCCTCGGCTTCTGACATAATAGTGTGAAGTACGGACGATGAACTACACTTTTAACGGCGTCTCGTTGGCGACAATCACAAGATAGGAGATTAGATAGACGCTCAATCGTGTCATGAATCGACGAGAACGTTGTACTCAAGATCAGTTTGGTACATTACAATAATGATGAGAGACTTGTCTTTCATAGATTGCGACTTCGGTATGAAAAATTATGTTGAAATCAAATCCAAATGCTACTGATAAATTGCGTCCAGAATGCTTGGTATGGGATCTCTGCTCACCTCAGGTGATACTGGGCTGTTTTCACCTTCAAGTTCCCGATGAGAATATCGTCTGGAGAGAACATGAATCCTAAAACAGTTAAGTCATGAAAATCAGTAACTGATAATTACTTTTTTGTAATGTAGCCTTCAGAAAATTGTCTTGATGCACAAAGGTCAAATAGTGTTCTGTCTTTAGCAACAGGATTCAGATTTGTGTGCTTTTCCTTATGACACTCTCCATTTACACCTTTATTGAGAATGCTTGATCTTCCTCGAAGAAATGTATATTGTCCCGGTGTTACTCAATTTTACATTCTGGGCTAATAAACATATGATAATATGTTACCACTACCAACAATGATCAAGATCATGAATTAATTCATGCAGCCGCTACCATGGGTCCGAGAAATCGCTACTCTTAAACTATAGACAGTCTTGGTCACATTTCTTGACCGCTGCCACGTAGGGAACTGATATGATCTTGGAGAACCGCCTGCAAAGAGGAGGTGAAAAGGTTCTCACCGCTGTCGTTATCGTTGTCGTCGCCGTGGTCATGATTTCTGCAAATTTCTATAATAGGATGAGTTCATTGATATTGATATTCAGCGCTGATTGAGGTTAGACACGCCGCTCACCTTCACAGTAGTCTGCGTCAGCTCCTTCTTTGCCTGTACAATCTTCCCAGCAAGCATCTTCGTCCCCTCTGGAGTCATCGACTTTTTTGGCATTCTGATAAGGATTAGATTTCCAAGGGATTTTTGTCAACGTTCCATCAATGTCAACATCGCTCCTATCATTGGGTCTCTTATTGTGGTCGTGGTTTCGACATATTTCTAGAGAACAGGAATCAAAGTCTTGGTCAACTTCATGCACAAAGATCAGATTCAGAGCTTACCCTCACAATATTCCGCATCTGCGCCTTCTCTACTCGTACAATCCTCCCAACAAGCATCTTCGTCATCTATACCCTGCAACTGCACACTTGTCTCCCCGTTGTTGACTTCATGATCATGATTGTAACAGATCTCTGATATACGAGAAGGGGGGATCAAAAGTGGATTTCAATAGGTGACTCCAAGGACCTTACCTTCGCAATAGGCCGCATCTGCACCCTCTCTACCCGTACATTCCTCCCAACAAGCATTTTCATCGTTCCCATCGGACCCGTCACGTTTTATCAGAAAGCCTTGCCTGGAGATGCTCTTGTCACCCTTCGACCAACATATTTCTAAGGGAAGGCCTTAGTTGAACCTGCACGCCTACTCATACATTGACGAAAAAGTCTTTACCTTCACAATAATCAGAATCATCACCTTCACCTACACATTCCTCCCAACACTTTTGATGACTTTCTACAGGGTCGGGCGTCACAGACAAATCCTGGTCCTGATACAGGATAGCATCATCATGGCCTGGAAATATGATTACAGCAGCGTCGGTAACCGGTAAGGGAGTCGAATACAACACTAGAGAGAAAAGACTCAGTTGGAGGGGAAAGGTAGGGACTATCGTCAGCAGCATTAATAAGTATGCAGACGTTTTTCGCAGGAGAAAAGCCATTTCTCTATAGAAGGGTTGGACTTGAGTTTTTGAGAGTAATATACCCAGCGCTGAGGAAACTTCGCAACCGATAATGGCACGTGTATCCCATGTGCAGTACACGTTATAGCACGGAATGGTCAAGCACTGACAGCTGCATATTCAATTCCATTCATACGAATGTAAATGAGTGCCAATTCTATGAATGAATGGGTGAAGGGCTTCCCACCGATTGATGACGCTGAAATCATCTAGAGATCATATTAATTTGCCACGTAATGACACCAGGATTTCCAGAACGGTCAGCAAATTATGAGGTCGCCACGTACATACCTAAGAACAAATCATATGAGAAAGGCTACAAGGCGTATCTTCACTTTCGATCGTGATAGATAGGTGTATAACACGTTCAGATGATTCAGAGACTATTGAGCACATATCTTCAGACATTCTGAGACACTTCATTTATTGTTCCTGCGATACGCACTCATCACTGCCAAATTTCTTAAAAATATACTCAACATATACTGTTCATCCTTCCATAACAACCTCTTTAACCGCATCGACAAAAATGTTCACACCCTTTTCAAGATCCACCTCACTGATATTCAACGGTGGAATGAACCTGATGACCTCATACACGCTCGTTGTCAGGATCAACATCCCCTTCTCAATGCATTTCTTGGCCACCCTACTTGCCATCTTCTCCGGTGCACCTTGCACAACCCCAACATCTGTGGTGATTCCAGATATGGTCGACGTCGGTGATGCGAATTCTACGCCAACCATTAAACCTTTTCCGCGAACGTCGAGATATACGGAGAGACATCGGCTAAGGACTGAAGTTTGCGAAGGGAGGTAAGAAGCTGTTTCGACCTGCAAATATATGATTATGTATGTGATGAATGGAGAGGACGGGGACATACCGTTCGGCCACATTGTCTAGTACCTTTTCCTCGCGGAACACATCGAGGACTTCAGCGGCAGCAGCACAGCACACCGCATTACCTGCATACGTCCCTCCCTGTCATTGATAGTGAGCATATATCTCAGACAAGTTTGACGCTACTCACCATGCTCCCAGGCTTTAACCTATCCGTCAGTTCCTTCCTGCTAATCACAGCACTAATCGGAAACCCATTCCCAAGCCCTTTAGCAATAAGCATGATGTCTGGCCTGACTCCACTGTCCTCTATCGCAAACAATTCTTTCCCGCTACTCGCTCTACCAAATCCAGCTTGAATTTCATCAACAATGAGTAAAATTCCATGTTTATCACAGACTTGACGTAATCCTTGAAGAAATGCTACTGGGGCAGGAATGTATCCCCCTTCTCCCAAGACAGATTCGAGAATAATGGCTGCAGTGTCTTTTGGCGCCGTCTGTTGCGCTAGTACGAGATCAAGTTGGTAAAGTGACTGCTGGACGAGCACGCTCTCGTGTGTGGATGGTGGTAAATTAAATTGATGCCAGTATGGGAAGGGGATAGAGTACGCTCCGGACTAATCACATTTAATCCAGTTTGAATGTGATGATATCAAGAAAAATGCTCACCATCGCAGACCCTGTGAACTCGGAATAAATTGTCTTACTCTTCGTCACGGCCATGGCACCATACGTTCTGCCATGATATCCACCTTGCATGCAGATGACATTCGGTCTCCCTGTAAAATACCTAGCCATCTTAAGTGAAGCTTCAACAGCCTCGGTTCCTGAGTTCCAGAAGAAGAAGGAGTCAAGGGAGGCATGAGGCATGACGGGGAGAAGGCGTTCAATAAGACGAAGATAAGGCTCATGCATGGAAATACTACATTGAGGATGAACGAGTTGCATGCATTGATTTGCTGCGGCACGACTGACTCGTTCATGAGCATGTCCTACAATGCGTCATGAGTAATTATTAAATCAAAGACAGTATACAAACCGAGGTTGGTAACACCGATTCCGCACGTAAAGTCTAACATCTTCCTTCCATCATCGTAATACACATAACTTCCCTCTCCTTTCACCATAATCCCCTCTGTAACCCTTCCTAATCCTTTTGTAATGTGCTTCGCACCCAATTCACGGAGTGCTTTGAAGTTCTCTATCTTGGAATTCATTGCTGGATGGCTTGATCTCAATTTACTTTAGCGTTGGATGGCGGTAGTAGATCTGAGAGTTGAAAAAATATAATCGTGACAATAAAAGCAAAATAGGTGGGAAGTGGAATCCTAGAACCTTTTTCCCCACTGCCATGGATTGCTCCAGCTCACACGTTTGCTCACACGTTGATAACAATAGTGTGATTAGCTAATACGATGCGTCGATATTATTCCTTCTAGGTCTGTCTTGACATAAGTGATCACAAAATACCCGGGGTGTGTCCCTTCATCAAACTAATTGGCCAGGCAATAGCGTTTGCTCCATTGCAAAAGCCTAATACATTTATACGTTTCGATAAAATCATTCGAGTTGAAACTTCAATGTTTCCATCACGTTCACATTATCTTGTAACGGTTACAATGCCGCACTTCTACACGAGATCGTTTCTCACCTGGGGTATCGAACCTGATCTTCGCCTGGGATAATCGAAAAAGAGGGTGTTCTCTGCCCCAACTCATTGATAGAATATCTCACATCTTCAAGTCTGAAGTCGTTTTATCTCCACCTGATTTGACATCCACTCTGGAAAAGATGGAGTTCTCTGCTAGAACCTTCGTAATATTTCTTTCCATCCGCGGTAAAACAATGAAAACTTGTGGGATCCGAATTCCGACGGACAGGCGACCTTGACGTGGTCCGCTTCTCGATGAATACATAGAATTCCAATCACCTCAAAAATTCCGCCAGCATCTCACATTGATATTTGACGCTTCTATCTTGCCGTTAAAAGAATTATATGATATGTATTTCTTGTTGCTGGCACACACAACTCATCTTGAATCCGTTTGCAACGAATCATACTTTAAGATAGGATCTCAGCAGTGTAGAATTCGTGAGAGAATTTCGTTGAAATAGATTGTAGGCGTCACACATCAAGCTTCAAGGGTCGTATTTTACTTCGTTTCATTTTTTGATATACTTGAGTACTCCATATTTTATCTCTTGGTTTTGTTGATAATACACAGTACCTATCAATTCATCTGCTAAACTTCATTTACGGAAGTGGAATTGATTTTATATAAAATATTTGGATATACAGAACAGGGTAGGATCGGGAGAGGAGATAAGATCGTCAGTATATGTGTATATACCTTTATTTATTCGTTTCTCCAAGTTGAAAGTACCTCCGACTTGACTAGAATACAAGTGCTCGAGATGATTGAGTTGTAATTTATACTCTTGTGCAGATTCCAACGCTTTTGTTTTTCACATTCCTGAAGCATCGATGGGATTGATATTTACAGCTGGATAGCCTACACTCCATTGTGCATATGTAGACGTTAATGTTGGAATATCGAGTCGACGTCATGGAAGGTTCAAGAACCTTCTAGAATGTTGCCCTTTTTTATATATAAAGTAAATAGTTTATTATTTTGTACTCACTGGTTTGCGACGGAATAAAGTATTCAAAGGCAAACCATCTTGCAACTCCATTTTCACAACAAATGTTCGTCGACAATATTCAACCGACTTTCGCAGCTGACTGACCGTCGCTCAGTGACTTTAGATTGCCCATAAGGATGAAGATAAAGATGCGGGGACAAAAATTGAACTAATCAAAACGACGGTAACGAGAGATTAAAGTCATACAAGATGAACTCGAGGATCAACAAACGGTGATAACAACCCTTGGGAATTATGTACGTAGCTTTCAGATATATCAAACCTTTTCTTGTAAAATCTCGGCGCGACTGCTATTCGTCAACTCTTGGATGTTGCAAATGAGAATCCATCTCCTGCACGGCATGATCCTTCTCGGTGACTGGATGATCTTGAGTATCGGGTACGATCATGGTATTTTGGGCTGTGTACGGTTGCGGAATGGTAGATTGGGAAGGCTGCTCTTGAGAGTCAGGGCTTTCAGGCGATTTTTTATCGATAGCGCCTGGTTGTATAGACTGCTGCTGCTGTTGAGATAGTTGCCATTCTTTCCATCTCTGCCACTCCTTCCATTCCTGCCACAACTTAAACTGATAGTAGAGTTGAGGATCTATGGCCGATTGGCCTGTTGTATGACAGGCTTGTGGTAACGTTACGGCAGGAGCTTGACCATCTTAAGGATGAATTAGTAGTTATTATTTCTTCGAAGTAAGGGGCAATAACTGCAGATAGAAGATTGAGGATCTATCGGCACACGATTGTCAGTGGACTCAGCGGACTGCTCCGCCAGCTGGTCTGGATAACGGGTTTTGAGTGCTAGAGCGAATCGATAAACGATGAGACGTACTGTAGATCCTAGTATCTTGATGCGACAGACTGGGTGAAATATGAGTCTCATTTCCTCTTCGACTAGTTTTTGTCGAATCTTCGTTGTTTGTATTGATTCGATTGCCTCGGATATCGTAAAAGTTGCCTCCGTAGATATCAAAATTGTATGCATCCTTAAAGAAGCTCATGGTCAACACAAAATATAAATGAGAGGAAGATGGTTGTGTGTCAGAGAGGATAATTTATTTTTAAAAAAGCTCATAAATATTGGCGTCTGCCGATGAGGCTGTCCTTTTCCAATGCTTGTTGGCTAGAAGCATGATAAGGAAAGCACTTACTTCATTTGTTACGCACATTTTCACCAATTTCCCTCCTTGAGCATCCCTCTATTCCGTGGCAGTAGTAGTAGTCATAGTCAGTATGCTTAGTCTGTAAAACCCTCACCCATAATTTACTGTAAACTTGCTCCGACGAATCATTGAATATTGACCTCTTGATCCTCGACGCTCGACTGGCTGGCTGTTAGAGCAAAAGCCATTACACCATTAAGTATAAATCACTCCATGTTGTGTACATGCCAATTATTAAAGCTATGTAAATATGGTCCAACCTCCTGTAGCTTTGTATTGCTGAGAATGTAAGATAAAATACACTGTGAGATTAGTGTTTATTTTGTTTGTATTTTCTGAAGCTCCACCTTTCAGCTAAGACCTAAAGCACATCCACTGCGCTGCATCAATGTCTGCTCTTCACAATCTTGGTAGATTGATACAATGTTTGTCCAATGAGGACACAGCTGCCATCGGATAATCCTCAGCAGGCGAAATTGCCACTGACAATCAGTGACGCCACAAGCCTGCACGTTTCAACTTCCCCAGCCTTCTTCTAATATCCGAAAGCTCCTTTACATCGACATTGTGATCTCGATATCGGATGAAAAATGGGACGTGTCAAGCGAGAGAACCGAAATATAGCAGGTTTCCGGATAGGTTAACACTTGCTTTGGGAAAGGAAGGACAAATGAGATGACGCTTGACTCATTGAGTGGATTTATATCAATGATGATGTTAGCCTTGATTTGAGGCTCGAGTTATCCCTGCTTTCAGGTCTGTATACAAGAAATCGTATCTCTATAACAGAGTAATAAACACCTGGCTCGACACATTCCTCGAATCTCGCAATGAGTAATATTCAAATTTCCGATCATGACTGACAGGAGAAAAGCTCTTGGGTGGAGTGCGTTCTTGGCCATATTTAGACTGCTAGGACTGTGTTGAGTTTTTTCCCACGTTGTCGTCCTCAGCTGTTCAGATGACTCTGCCCACACTATTCTTCATTCTATGCCTCATGAGATGCATCTTGTCACTGAGCATGGATCAGAATGTCAAAGTGGACAGGCTCGTCTCCCGACGCTTGTCTGCACGTGATCTGGACTCCGGGCACGATCATTTTGAACTTTCGTTCTACCATATCAACGATGTTCATGCGTGAGTATATTCTCGCTCATTTATCTCAACGCAACTGATGACTATTTCATTTTGATAGACATTTAGACGAATTCCAAACTAGTGGATCTACATGTACTAGTTCATCGACCCAAGGTGTGCATTGAAAAGTTTTACATTTCTATCATCCTTGACTAACCACGACTCTGAAAGACTGCGTCGGAGGCTATGCCCGTGTCAAGACCATCCTCGAAACACAACGTCCTTCCAAACAGCACTCCTTGTTCTTAAATGCAGGGGATGAATTCCAGGTAAAGTAAACCCAAATATCCAGTTTTCTTTTGAAGGAGCCCTGCACCGAAGGGAACGTTATTTTATACCATATACAAAGGCGAAAAAATTGCAGAAACGCTTAACCAACTTGGATTCGATGCCATGACACCGGGAAATCACGAATTCGACGGTGGAGATGATCTGTTGGGCGACTTCATCGAAAACCTCACTTTCCCCGTTATTTCTAGTAACATTCACTCAAAAAATCCAAAACTTTCTAAGAAGCTCATCCCCTACAAGATATTCCCACAGTACAATCTTGCCATTTTGGCACTGACCACTCCTGATACAGCGAAAATCTCGAAACCTAGCAATCTCACCACTTTTGAAGATCCCATCTCAGCTGCGCAACGTACTGTTGACCTGATAACAAAGAACCACCCAACAATCCATCGCATCGTCGCTCTTACTCATATTGGGTATTATGACGATATCAATTTAGCTCAAAAAACGACAGGCATCTCTTTGATCATCGGTGGTCATTCTCATACACTTCTTGGTGATATGGCAGGAGCTGCTGGTCCTTATCCGACTATTACCAACAATCTTGATGGAGATGAAGTGTTTGTTGTGACAGCTTACAGATGGGGAGAGTATTTGGGTTACATCGATGTTGAATACGATTGTCAAGGGGGGATCGTTACCTATGAAGGCGCTCCTATCCATCTTACCAACACAACCGCATTTGAACCTCATCTTGAGTCTGAAATTCAGGAATGGGAAAAGGCATTCGACATATTCGAGAAAACCATCATTGGATTTACGAAAACGCCTCTCCTCTCATCAGCATGCGAACAGGGCGAATGTAATCTTGGTGATCTCACCGCTGACGCTCTTGAAGTGTATCATCCAGGACCTGTTGCAGCTATCATGAGTGCCGGTGGGATTCGCATAGATATCGCCGCTGGGAATATCACCCAACAACAAGCAATGGATTGCTTCCCTTTCGGAAACGCCTATGTCCAGCTAAACATGACAGGTACACAACTCTGGAATGCCTTCGAGGGTATCGTTTCAAAAATTAATGTCGAGAATGGACAACCTGTCAAAAAATTTGTCCAAGTGTCTAAGAACATCCGATTTACGTATAACCCATCAAATCCTGCAGGAAGCAGATTGATCACGTTGTCGGTCGCTGATCAGCCCGTTGTATTTTCCCGGGAGTATCTTATCGCCACTACCGACTTTGTGGCAGGTGGAGGGGACAATTTCTGGCCAGCGCGAACCGATTTTACGACTTTAGAAACAATAGATATGATATTCAGTGACTACGTCAAGGCGCAGAGTCCCCTTGACTATCAATTAGACAATCGCATTGCAATAACCAGTGAAACAATACCTCGGAAGGGGAATTGGGCCGAAACATGATTATTGGCGGTCTGATTCTGTTTGGGAAGCATGATACATGGGATAGACTTCTAAGTAATGGATTCTTCTAAATTCTCTGTTGTCTAGATAAAATAAATGCACAAACCGAAGATTTATGAAAAAAATAATAACATCAAAATCGATCATCCAGGAGGTACAGGAGGATTTCATTTCTAACATCCGCGGTCTCGGCGGATATATCGAATAAGCGGTGTGAATAAGTCGAAGGTTTTAGGTTCAGCCTCTTTGATTGGTCCAGGAGATCCGAACCCCCTGTTCTCATAATCCTCCGGTGTCATGACAATGACTCGGGTTCCCTGACCATATCTAACATAGATCCATCGGAATGGCAGATACGGAGAACATAATTACACCTGCCTTAACCAGTTCGCTGAAAGTTGCAAAGAATTTGAAAAAGTACTTGTGTTGGCTCCATCCCTCCCAGGATATCCTTGGAATTGGATCAAGTGTGATATTTAATTGTAAAGGCCGATCCGTGGATAAAGAACGTGGCATGGGAAGAGTGGATTTTATGTATCGTGCGGCAATAACGTATATACGAGCATCAGGGGTCGTAAAGAGTCCACTGTGGCGTGATTTTCCAAGGAAGAGACCAGAGTGTGACTGTAGTAATGCCAGCCAGATCCCAGGAAGAAGGGGAGGCATAATTAGTTCTGCCACATGAAGGAGTGTTGCTGCTCTGGACTGTTGAGACCTAAAGCGAGAGGATTGTCAAGATGGAATGATAACAATAGTATCATGACCCACCACATTGATGCATGAAAAAACCGGAACCCAGATCGTAAATGGTGTAGCAGTAGACCATCCACGGGCCACTGGATCTAAGGCCCTTCCAATAACCCCGCTTTCTGTCTGGCAAAGGATGCTGATTGATGTGTGTCGATGAGTGTGCCTTAGTTTTGTCTTAAGGTCCCACATTTGAAGAGTACGAGGCCTGATTCCTGCACATCCTTCTCACGGCCAAGGAGTGACCGTCCCCGTCGGAGGATGTCCTACTGTGGGAAGTTTCCGTTACTGTATGGGTAGAAAAAAATCGATCAAATGAGTCGGAGTAAAACTTTCCGCAAACGCACTTGACGGCATTATACCCACTCGGACATTCCCCTCCTGTTCAAGTTGAGCGATATGGCTGCGATAAGGCCACTGACGAGGGCCAGAGTCGTGGCCCGGACGAACTAAACTCTTCTTCTGGCAGACTTTAGAGACATTGGAGAACTCTGGGCTTTTGGATCACCTGCATAAGGGAGATAAGCAGGGGGGCATGCTATGCTGTCTAGGATTGTTCAACTGAGAATTACGGTCACTACGCCCAGTATTCTGGAAGGAAACATTTGTGCGGCTATCTGTACTTACGAGAGAGGGGCGAGAGGGTTCAGCATAGGCTGGGGCCAGAGATCGTGGGTTCTGCTGAAAAGAGAGTGTGGTTGTACAACGTCAACGTCTTGGTCAAAATTCATGGCAACTATCACCTGGGTTCCCACGCTTTTGGCTCTGAGTCCTCGGCATATGATAGGAAGCGTATATTGGCTGCGGAGAAACGTGGATGCATATCCCATGGACGACTATCGAAAAGAACTATTTTCCCCGATGAAAGTCCATCTGTGCCTCAAGTATCGGGAAATCTGGCTCTTTTTGAAGGAGGTTTCATTGGAACTCCAGCTCTCTGTTTTAATGACAATCTTCAACCAATTTCGCTGCCACTGCTCCAATGGTATCTTCCCAAAAGCAAAATTATGCCAGTTCAGAGACATTCTTAGATGAAGGTGGGTTGACCTTTTTCTATTCGAGAAATCAAAAATTGAAGATTTTCAAGTTCTTGGTGATGAAGCCGAAGAACAGACGATTGTTGCACAGGAGCAAGATTCTCGAAGAATATCTTGTAACTGAACTCTCCTGTTTATGACAGAATTTCAAGTTTAAACAACTCCAAATGTTATTATGATTTCAATCATCTTTCGAAAGTTTTTATTAGGTTTTCATGTCTCGTTCGATTCTTATCGGAGGCTTTTTTATACCCATGACTGCTGCTATACAAAGACAAAGAGGTCAAACCCTGGGTCGATATACCCTTAGTCGCACCCGAAGTCGTACGTTGTTCGCTCCCTGTGACCATGAGCTGAATACCGGTAATAATTTCAAGGACCCATTGATTACCCATAGTCAGGATAGCCAGATGGCTACGGCTCCACCATCATTTTACTGAGAAAATCGTCTTCAGTTTTCCCATCGAATCTGAGGGATCTAGACGTCCTTCTGACATTTCCCGCGCCAGTTTTCGATTGGACCCAAGTCTCTCATGTATTTGTACAATTCTCCCACTGGCATCCGGTTATCAGTATACCGATGATAGTCTCATTGGATATTTTCCGCCTGAAGGTGGGGGGATTAGATGTTATGAGATCTACTCGCACTTATATAAAGCCTACAGAGATGCCGAACAAAGAGCTTTCCTTTGCCCGGATACCATGATCTCCTCATCTCAATAATAGCCTTGATCACGCCTTGTTATGCTGCACCCGAAGTCAAGATCAATGGAACGACT
>Ga0153946_1000670_pt1 | contig 15059 bp, 19 predicted proteins | sample TSNJ030MetaG_FD_104751 | JGI IMG/M metagenome (GOLD analysis project Ga0153946, IMG submission 104751) | Attine ant fungus gardens microbial communities from New Jersey, USA - TSNJ030 MetaG | ecosystem: Host-associated > Fungi > Mycelium > Unclassified | place: USA: New Jersey, Wharton State... | reverse complement strand
TGAGGTTAACGGCGTAATGCATACGGAATTTGCCTTTAAGGATGCAGATCAGATTCTGGCAGATATCTCTGGTATTCAGATGTTTATTGACAATCTGACGAATTCTATTGAGCGACCGGATACCTTTGCTCTGCCAAGCCATATTTACATGGATCTGGCTACTAGGAGAATTCCGGAAACGGATATCACCATTCTGAAATTTTTAAAGGATAACGCTCCGTATATTAAGAACTGGGAATCTTGGAATGAGCTGAAAAAAGAATCCAAGATGTTCAATCCGACGGGTAAGAATGTAATGTTCCTCTATACCAAGGATGAGGAGAAGTTTTCCCTGGAGATTCCGATGCCGTTTTTACAGTATCCGGTGCAGGTCAGGAATCTGGAGACTACGATACCATGTGAATCTCGTTGCGCTGGCTTGATGATTTATTACCCATTATCAATGGCACTCGGCGAAGGAATCTAATTGATTGGAGGAGAAAACAATGATTGTTAAAAACGTAGGCAAGTCCGTAATTGGAAATGAGAACTTTATGTTGCTACCGGAAGGAACCCAGGAAGTGACGGGCAAGGAGGCATGGGTGAAAAGAAATATCGCCGCCGGTAAACTCAAGGAGGTTAATCTGGAGGCTATAGAAGGGGATGCCGAAGAGGAAGAGGCCAAGGCTGAAGCAGAAGCACTGAAGGCGGCCAAGGCACTGAAAGCAGAAAGAAACAAAATCTTGAAGTCCGGCACCGATGCGGAGGTTGTCGCCCTAGCTGCAGAGTTTGGAATCGAAGCTGCAGGACATTCACGTGAGGAACTTGCGGAACTGATTAAAAAGGCAATGTAGGAGGGCGTGATGGCTACTAGGACAGCGGCAGAAATCCTTACAATGATTGCACCGGAGTTTAAAAAGGTTGAGGAAGATGTTGTGAGTTTCTGGTTTGAGCTTGTCAAGCCGTTGGTGAATGAGAGGCGGTTTAAAGGGCAATACAACTATGCGGTGGCTCTTTTAGCTGCCCACAAAATGAAGCTGAGCGGCTTAGGGGACGGCATGGCCGGAACATCCATTGCGGTTGGTTCGACGCAGGGCATTGCAAGTGTGTCCGAGGGGGGAACCTCTATTTCCTTTGTTGGCACCAGTGCCGGCGCAGACAGCATGGACGATGAATATTCCAAGACCACTTATGGGCTCCAGTATCTCAACCTGCGAAAGCAGTTTGTAATGTGCGCTACAATGGGGGACTGATCAATTATGTTTGAAGGAATGCAGTTGACAGCGGATGGGAAAAGGATTCAAAAGGAACTGAAGGAACTTAATGAACTGATAGTTGCTGTTGGATTCCCTGCTGGTGGTCCGGCTGATGAAAAGGGTGTTTCTGTAGCAGAGTACGCTGCTTACAATGATCTGGGAACCATTTATAGTCCATCTCGCCCATTTTTAAGGGATAGTGTGAATAACCATCAGGCAGACTTTAACCAATTCTGCGCTGCGGCTGTAAGGGAACTTATGAACGGCGGAACTGCAAGACAGGCATTGGAAAAGCTTGGGGTATATGCTAAAGGGATTGTTCAGGAGCAGATAACAGATGGAACTTACGAAGCGAATAGTGAAACCACAATTAGGCGAAAAGGCTCTGCGAAACCTCTGATGGACACGGGACTTATGAGAGAATCTGTAAACTACGAAATAAGAAAGAAAGGGTGAGTGAATGGTTATCTTTAAAAGGGAGCATACGCTAAGGCATTTTGGTGAGTTGGAATACAAATTTGGTCATGAGACATGCCCCTATACAGATTCTTTCTTTGAAGCAGATGTGCAACCGGTGACCATGGGAAGCACCATGGCTGAAGCCGGGGCGGAACTTTCTTCCCGGGTAAAGGCATGGAGTGATACGGAACTGACTCCCTGTGATCAGGAAAAGAAAGTAAAAGGTGATTGGCTGTTTTTCCGTGGAAGCTGGTACCAGTGCGTTAGTTCTGTGAAAGATGACAATACTTTTTTGAGTCATTGGACATCAGAGTTTGAATTGGTAAGTGATACTGAATCGGCACTGCTGCGAGAACCGCCTACTATAACGAAAGGGGATTGATATGCGGCCGTATGAATTAAAAAAGTATATATGGACATTAGTGCATGATTATTTTCAGGCGGCCACCGTAATATGGTCCTCTGAAGTCAGTACAAAACCAAAGCTTCCGACAGTGATGTTGCGTCTCTCTAATATGAGAATGGGAACATTCGCTGTGGAAGCTTTTTTAGATGGTGAAATAGTTTGGCAACATCCAAGCAGTGCCATCCTGGAAATAAATGTGTTTACGGCCGGGGCCGCGGTGGGAGCGATTGCTATGGATAATACAGCATTAGCAGACCTTAATGAATTCTGTAAATACATCGGGAGCTCGGAAATGACAGATATCCTTGCCATGAATGACCTGGCGTTTACGGTCAATGGTCCGGTAAATGATATCCCTAAATTGCTTGGAACAATCGATTATGAATACCGTGCAATGGTGGAATACCAAGTTGACTTCACTCAAACGGTATCAGGACTTTACAGCCTGAATAGGCCGGGCAATGAGCTGTCATGGAATCAGGAAACCTGTGAATGGGAGCCGCCGGAAGAATTGGATAAAGATCACTGGAAACCGACTGCCAGCGGCGGCGGGACATATGAATTGACACATGCTGAGCAACACTCAATCGAAACTATAGACATAAAAGAAATGGAGGAATAATGAATGGCAATAACTATTGATGGTATTGTAAATGTGACAATTGGTTTAGAATCCCCGGCTGTTTCTGGTGCAAGCTATTCTGGCGGTCTTATTGTCGGAATGCCGCCGGTAAAAAAAACCGTTGAAGGATTTGTAGAATATGCCAGCCTTGCGGAGATGGCAGACGCTGGCTATACGTCAAATGATGAAGTATACAAGGCAGCAACGGTATGGTTCTCGCAGGATCCACAGCCGTCGAAGGTATATATCACATCGACGTTAGCGACAACAGAGGAAGGTGGGACTTATGAGGAACCGGTGGTGGCAATACAGCGGGCACAAAACTATTCCGGATGGTACGGAATCATGCCGGCCGGAATATCACATGAAAAGTATGCCGATATGTCGGCACATGTAGAAACTACGGAAAAGATTATGTGCTATACGCTAGAGGACGGAGAGGAACTGGCTGCAAGTAAGATTTCTTACAATCGAACATTTGTACAGCGTCTGGCAAGCAATCAAACGGCAGAAGCTGACAAATACCAGCATATTGCACACATGGCGAAGTGCTTTAATTATGATCCGGGTGAAGAAACCTGGGCATTCAAAGCACTTTCCGGTATAACGGTTGGTACTTTTTCTTCATCACAGGGAACAGCAATGGAGAAAGCAAATGAGAATTATTATGTTGAGGTTGCCGGAAGCAAAATTACCCAAGGAGGAAAGGTTCTGTCCGGAGAATGGATTGATATTATTCGATTCCGTGATTGGCTAAAAAATGACATTCAGCTGCGTGTTCTTAATCTCTATGTTGTTAATCCAAAGATTACATATACAGATGGCGGTATCGGGCTAATTGACAATGCAATGAAAGCCTCGTTGAGAACAGGTCAGCAGAAAGGCGGCATTGCCGAGGATTCCTTTGACGAAAACGGAAGTAAGATTGCTGGTTACACAACTTCGGTACCGTTGGCAGCCACTTTAAACGCCTCACAGAAAAAGAGCCGTAACTTGCCGGATTGCAAGTTTACCGCAATTCTGGCAGGAGCGATTCATGCAACCGAGATTAAAGGTTCTCTAGGATATTAACGAGGAGGAAAGTAGATGAAAACATATAATTCCAAAAAAGTTACGATTGCACTTGGTTCTCATGTTGCAAGTGGTTATGCCGAGGATTCTTTTGTGACAATTTCCGAAACTGGTGATGGTGTTACTTCTGTGTGTGGTTGCGATGGAGAAGTTGCTGCAAGCATTTCCCCAGATCCACGACATACTATTAAGATTTCTTTGCTGCAGACAAGTCCAACGAATGATTATCTTACCGGACGTTATCAGCAGATGAAATCAGGTGGTGATGGTATATTCCCGGTTACTGTCAAGGATCTGAAAGGTGGGGAGATATTCTCCGCTGATTCGGCTTGGGTAACCAAAAAGGCTGACTTTGCCCGTGGTAAAGCTATTGGCAATCGAGAGTGGGAGCTTTGTGCAGTTGGTGAATTTGAGTAGGAGGATAAGTTATGTATAACGCAATGTTAGAAAAGAAGTCTGTCTCAATCAATGGAAAAACATATTACATCGCACCATTCCCGGCCATGGTGAGCGTGAGGGTATCTGCGGCATTAACCAAAGCATTGTCACCTATCATTGGCGGCGTGATGGCTTTGTTTGGCGGTGAGTCAGCTGATACGGAGAACGGTGAAGATGAGAACTCTTTGCTTGATGCCGATATTACAGAAGCTATGCCTGCGTTTACAAAGGCCATGGAAGGTATTAGTCCAAATGAATGGGAAAATACAATGCGGATGCTGTTGTTGAACAGCAGGAGCATTGCTGTTGTTCATGAGGAGTGCCCAGAAGGGGAAATAATGACAGAGGATGTTATGAATGCTTGCTTTGCGGCAGATGTGGCAGGCGTATATCAATTGGCTTTCGAGGTTATTAAATTAAATTTCGGGAGTTTTTTCGGCAAATTCAGCAGCCTATCTGGAAATCCAATGTTTCAAACTATGCTGCAGAGGATCAAATAGATAAGTATGGTGTATTGGACACTTCATACTTTACAGATTTGGAATTAAAGGCCTATACGCTTATTAAGGCGAGCGTATGCAGTAAGCAGGAACTGGAAGAGTATTATACTTTGGATGAATTCCTGAAGTTATATGCCCTATACTCAATGGACCGGGACTGTGAGCGAGGAATGGCTGCAGAACTGGAAGAGAGGAGGGATAACTATTGACGATAGGTGAATTCATAATGGATCTGGGGTTTAAAACGGATAAGAGCTCGGAAAACAAGGTGAAGTCAGATATTAATGGTATGAAAGACTTTGCAAAAAAGGCACTGGGCGTAATTGCTGTTGGGGTATCGATTGTAAAAATCAATGCGTTAATGGACGAATTTGGTGCAATTAATGGCCAGGTGAGCAAATTGAACGATGGCCTGATGAATACCGAAGAAGCTGCTGAAATGATGAAGAATGCAGCAAACGACTGCTATATGAACTACGCGGATATGGTGTCGGCTGTCACCTCCGTAAAAGCTGCGGCCAAAGATATTTTTACGAGCAATCAGGAAGCAGCGACGTTCGTAGAATTAACAACAAAGGCATTCAAGTCGGCTCGTGCCAGTGAAACCGAAGTTACAGCCTTACAGCAAAGCATGAATAAATCCTTTACCCAGGGAAGCATGCAACTGGACACATTGAATAGTATGCTTAAAGTGGCGCCAGAATCGGTTAAATATCTTACAAATGCTTTTGACGTATCGGAAGAAACCCTGGTAAAAATGTGTAAGAATGGTCAGATATCTGCCCGCCAGATGACTGATGCATTTGTGCAGAGTGCTGATGATATCAATAAGAATTTTGAGGATGTAAACCTTAAAATCATGGATGGGTTAAAGGTGATCCGGAACGACTTTGGTAAGTTTGTGTCTGACCTGAATGATTCCACGAAGGTAACAACCAGGGTAACCAGAATGATGCTGGACGGCTGGAAAACTGTCAGCAATGGGTTGAATGCGATTAGGCCGACCTTGGAAAAGGTGATAAATTTTGTCTTGCGTGTCGGTGAAACGCTTGTTTCATGGTTTACAAAAGCCGGCGAGTTTATAGGCAAGGTGGCGGAAAAGCTAGGCGGTGTCGAGAATATGTTAAAGATAGTCGCGATAGCTGCCGCGGCATTTTTTTTGGTGATGAACTTCCAGAAGATTGTTTCCGGTATAAAGATTGTTATAAAGGCTCTGGGTGGTTTTAATCCTAAGATAATGTTGATTGTGGCGGTGATTACTCTCCTTGTATTGCTTATTGAAGATTTCATAAACTTCATGCAAGGCAATGACAGTCTTATGGGTGAGATTTTTGCATCAATGGGAATTAATGCTGAAGAGATCCGGGACAAGATTAAAAATGCCTGGAATACAGTAAAAAATTTCCTGTTGAATCTTTGGAATTTTATTGTAGAACTTGCTGTGACGGTTGTCGGCAAATTAAAAGACTTCTGGGCTGAAAATGGCGATAGCATACTGGCAGTGTTGAAATCAGCATGGAATAAAATTAAAAGTATTTTGTCCGGGGTATGGAAAGCGCTGGTATCGCTGGCGACAACCATTGGCAATGCCTTGAGTGATTTCTGGGCTGAGAATGGTGCATTGATAATGGAAACATTGTCAAACATCTGGAATTCAATCAGTTCGTTGCTTTCCACATTGTGGAACATCATCTCTACAGTAGCGATGTCTGTATTTAATGCATTGCATGCTTTCTGGGATGAGTGGGGCGAAACCATAATGGCAGTGTTCTCTGTCTTATGGGAGACACTGATTTCTTTGATTCAGCCGTTTTTGACCTTCCTGGAAGGATTGATTACTTTCCTTAATGGTGTATTTTCAGGAGACTGGGCGCAGGCCTGGGAAGGTATCAAAACGATGGTTAAGGGTGCTGCAGATTTTATTAAAAACATTATTACTGGCCTGAGGGATGCAATCAAGCTCCTATTTGGACAGATAGTTAATAGCGCTGTTACCTGGGGGAAGGACTTCATCGATGGACTGGTAAATGGTATTAAGAATGGAATTGGTAAGGTTAAGGATGCGGTTACCGGTGTTGCGGATGCAATCAAGAGTGTCCTGCATTTTTCGGTACCCGACGAAGGGCCTCTAACAGACTATGAAACTTGGATGCCGGATTTTGCGGATGGATTGGCAAAAACATTGAGGGCCAATAAAGGCAAGGTAGCCAATGCTGCGATGGATATTGCAGATGCATTGAAGATTAAGCCGACTTACCAAACCGCGGTAAATGCCCAAGGTATCAATAAGGCCGGGAATACAGTGAATCAAAATGTTGAAATCAGCAATAAATATGAAGTCACTGAAAGGAGCATGGCTGGAAAAGCATCTAAGGCAATGAATGCAGCTACAACTGACATAACAAAGAAATTAGCACAAGGATTGGCTTATGGAAGGGGGTAATCATGGGAAAAGCAAAACGGCCGGTCAAACTGGCGGATATTCAATTTGATGTTCTACTGAAGCAGGATGATAGCTATGAAGCAGAAATTCCGGATTATCCTGTTGAAAGTGGAATATCCGTAAATGATAATGTGACAGTGAAACCGTTCTACATATCGGCCGAGCTGTATTTGTCAAATACTCCAATCACATGGAATACCCGCTTAGGCAGCTCAGGGAACCGTGTCAGAACGGTTGAACGAAGGCTAAAAGCCGCTTTTTTGACAAAAGAGCCACTTACATATTCGACTACAGATCAGACGTATAACAATATGTGCATAGAGGCTCTGACAATTTCCAAAAGTGAAGAAACCGGATATGCACGGAAGATTATAGTTACCTTAAAGCAGGTAACCGTAACAGCGACTAAGACGGGGACGATCCCGGATAGCTATGTGCGAGGAGGCAGCACGGCTGCCTCTGCTGGAACGGCATCGACAACACCGGCTACCAGTGCTGGTGTTGTTAACAATGGCAGTACGAAAAATGCTGCAAAAGAAACCAGTGAGAAGAAATCGTCAATGATATATAAGGCGGCAAAATCGTCAGGGCTGTTAAAATAGGAGGCGAAAATGACATTTTACATTAATGTACCGGATATGAATGATTCGGTGAGCAGGGTAACGCTATCGGGTGTGGAGTATTTCATTCGGTTTACCTACAATGCCAGCTATGATTACTGGACATTCTCGCTATACAATACAGATAAGGACCTTTTGCTGGGAATGATTCGTATTGTTCCGTTATCACCGCTGACAGAGTATTACACCTATAAAGAACTACCAAGTGGAAAATTTGGCTGTGAATCTCAGGATGTCAATAATGTGGGAAGAAATGCCTTTAAGAACGGTACTGCTAAATTTTTCTACATACCTAATTCGGACTTGGAAGGGTGGGAACCATATGGCTAAAAACTGGAATAGGCAGTATCGATTTACAGCTGGCCAGCCGGGAGCGGCCGGCTTTGAAGTTGGAGCGGAAGTTGATGGTAGAGCTATCCGTATTGTTTTTGACTTGGAGAAGACCGATGTTGAATCCAGCAATACAGGAACAATTTCTCTCTACAATCTGAATGATCAGCATGTTGCGCTATTAAGAGAAAAAGACTGTATGATAGCGTTAAGTGCTGGTTATGATTCCAACTTGCCATTAATCTTTTCTGGGAATGTCACGGCAGAATCAACCTCGGATGAAAATGCGGACCGGGAAACGGAGATTCAAGTTGTTGACGGTCGGGTGGCAATCCGGGACACGTATGTATCAGTGTCTTACGAAGGCGTGGTATTGGCGAAGAACATTTTCAGCGATATTATCGGGCAGATGGGAATAAGCTGTGTCTATTCACAGAATGCCCAGGTACTGCTTGAAACTGTTAAACTGGAGAATGGTTTTGCTTATGTCGGGAATGCGGCAGAGTGCCTTACACAGCTCTGTGCAATGTGCGGATTCAGCTGGTCTATCCAGAATGGTGTCTGTCAGATCCTATATCCAGGTGATCCAATAACTACACAGTGCTATGTACTGAGTGAGGACAGCGGCCTGATAAGTATACCGAAGAGTATAACAATTAGTGCTGAGAGTACGACGCAGGATGCAGCCACACAGGAGCCGTTATATGGATATGAGATAATGTATCTTCTTAACGGTGCGATTGGTGTCAATGACATGATTCAGATGGTCAGCAAAAAAGTGTCGGGATACTTTCGGATCCGGAATATCAAAATAACTGGTGATAATTATGGGGAGAACTGGATATGCACAGCTCAAATTGTAGAGGTAAAGGAGAGTGGAGTATGACCAGCGAAGCTATACAAGCTATTATGAATCTTGTGCGTTCAGAGGTTTCTTCCTTGCATACGGCATTACCGGGGACAGTTAAAAGTTATAATTCGTCAACCGGGTTATGCACTGTAACGCCATCAGGTAAGGTAAAGACGACAACGGGAACCTTACCATACCCGGACATTTCCGGAGTTCCGGTGGTGTCGCCACAGGCATTGGCTACCCCGTTAAATAATGGTGATCCGGTACTAATCGTTATCTGTGAAGGTTCGATTGGCGGCTTTCTGGCGGGGAGGGAGGATGCAGCAACACTACACCACTCGTTGAGTAATGCTGTTTGTATTCCGCACCTCAGAAAGGTCGAGCCGGAGGCACAGAGGCTTGCCAATAGTAAGAAATGCACAGTAGTGCGGGGCAACTTGTATGTAACTGGAGAGATAGAATCAGCAGGGCCGATTAAGGCTCCAAACATATAAGGGGGTGCCTATGATATATACAGATTTGCTATTGGATCAGGATGGAGATCTGAAGTTGAGTAATAAGCTGGATGTTATCCCCACAAATTCTGTAGCACAGAAAATAAACATCGCTTTGAAGTGGTTTGCCGGTGAATGGGTATTTAACGGAGTCAAGGGCACGGATTGGTTTGATATAGTTTTTGTTAAAAATCCCGATTTGGATGAAATCGAGAATATGATAACTGATAAAATCATGGAGTTTAGTGAGATTCAAAATGTCACCTCTGTAAAAATTGAAGTTAATAAGGTCAGTCGGAAGGCAGTAATCAGATGGCGGGCGCAATGCAGCGAGGAAACAATAGGAAGTGAGGTGATCATATGGAATACGGAGTAACTGAAAAGGGTTTTGTCTTGAAAAGGCTTGATGATTGTGTTTCTAAATTGCGTTCCAGTGTGAAGGATTACACAGGAATAGACTTGGAAACTGATAACAATTCTCTCCTCAATTTAGCATTTGTATATCCAATCGCAAATGTTGAGGCAGCCTTACATGAAGAAAATCAAGATGTATATTATTCATTTAATCCGGCTTCCGCTGTCGGGGTGAGTTTGGATAATGCCTGCCAGTCGGCAAATGTAACGAGATCGGAAGCCCGAAAAACTTCCTATATGGTTCATTGTAATTGTACTGATGGAAGTTCGGTGGTTGCCGGTACCACAATAGCGGCAGACACAAACCCACGATATGACATTGTCTGTGCTGCCAACACGAAGGTTGCGAGGCATTCGTTTTCCGAAGCTTATGTACGCCTCGTTGTGGCCGAAGCAGGGCAGGAGTACATTGTATCGATTGGCGGTAATAAATATAAGTATACCTCTGCGAGTGCTGACAAAAGTGAGATATTGTTGGGTATCAAAAATGTAATCACAGCTGCAGATTTTGAGCTGGCAATTGAGGAGGATATCCTTGCCATCAGGAACCGTGAAGTCTCAAATACTGCAGCGCTGGAACTAAGCAATAATCTGACGACTGATAGCATAACCGGTTTGGTAAAGTTTTTGTCAACTGATTATAACAGTGCAGTTTTACCGGCCGGTACAATCACAAAGATTGTAAGTAATTTATCTACCGGTCTGAACTGGGTTGAGAACCGGTTGGCTGGAATCGCTGGCCGTAAGGAGGCAGAGGATTGGGAGTTGCGGCAAGATTTTATAGAGCAGAAATACGCAAATTCAAAGTCACTCACTAATTCAACGAAATCTTATTTGCTCAAAAATGTTGCAGGGGTAACTAAAGTGGTAGGATTTCAAAATGATGAAGATGAGGTGGGGGAGGATGGTTTGTTACCTCACTCGGTTATGTTTGTCGTTGAAGGTGGAGATGAGGAAGAGATTGCCCTTGGCATATTTACGACAAAGACTGGTGGAATCAATACCAACGGTTCCATTGCTAAAACTGTCTATGGGGATAACAATGAACCGGTTATCATTCGGTTCAACCGGCCGGTATATGTGTATACCTGGATAAGGATTAATATTACCGGATCCGAGGTTTCTCCTGACTATGAATCGGCAATAAAAAAATTGATAATTGCTAAAACGGGCGAAATGGAGATGGGAGATAAACTGGTACTGCAATCATTGACAACAGAGGTGTTTTCGGAGGTTGCTGGGGTGGAATATGTAGATGTCAAGGCAGCTACGTCACTGTCGGAAGAGGATAATCCGGATGAAAGTGAACTTAAACGGAAAAACATTGAGGTTTCGAAAATACAGAAGGTTGAGGTGTCCGAAGACAGAATTGAGGTGATTCTGGTTGAGTCTTAATATCTATGAGGAAATCCAAAAGAGCAGTTTGTCGCAGTTTAGTAATAAGGCTATCATTAATGGATTACAGAAAGCTGCTGCGGATGCTCTGCAGAGTGTCTATGATGAATCACAGCAACTTAGGCTATTAGGAGACATTGATAAGATGAGCGGGAAGAACCTTGATGTGATTGGCGAACGGCTGGGACTGAAAAGAACAGAAGCGTACAAGATTCTTCGTAAAACGCAGGAAGTAGTAATTACAGATGAGATTTACCGACGTTGCCTTAAATGGAAACGTTTAGCCAATAACTTTCAAGGTACTTATTCCGAGATAATGGAATCAATCCGGGTTCTGTGGAAAACAGACAACATAATATACAAAGAGTTGCTGGAATTTCCAGCAAGAATCTTCATGACAATTCCACAGTGTGACATTGATCTTTCCGATCCATGGTTTGGTCGGGCAATGGCTCTTAAACCGGCCGGTGTCGCTATGGTATTCACAAGTGACTATCTTACAAGCGTGGATGAATCTGCTATAGAATCCTGGGAGAACGGACATATTTATCTGCTTATGAAAGTCTATTGGAGTAACATGTATGTGTTTGACGGAAAACTGAGTTTCGATGGAGAACATACTTTTTTTGGCTGGACTTATGTTTTGCCAGTGTCAATAACGCATGGAGTTGTAACTGTCTCAATGGATGAAAGGATATCCGGACGCTATGCACAAACAGTAAAAAACGAAATACAGGAATCTATAAGAGCAGGCACCGTTAAAACTTCTGGGGAATTAGCGTTTTCAGAAATTTTAACGGTGTTTTCCGATAGTGTAACAAAAATCAACGCAGAAGTGGAATCTATAACTGGAAACGGAGGCGTTATATATTTCCATAATAAGGGGTTTTTTAATGGAGAATTCAATTTTAATGGAACACGAAATTTTGATGCCTACTACAAAGAGGAGGAATACTAATGGCGAATAATGCAGTAGTGCTTAATCAGGCACGGACGAAAATGTTAAAGGCGAGAGCGGGGGTACTGGTATTACCCAAGATTACTGGGATGGCTTTTGGTACTGGTGGGGTCAATGCCAGTGGAACACCTATTGCCCCGACAAGGGATATGACTTCATTGCGGAATGAAGTATTTCGGAAGAATATTGATGGTTATACATTTACGTCAGATTTGATTTGCAGATATGCCTGCACGTTGGCAGAAGCAGAGTGTGCCGGGAAGAGTATTAGCGAGATTGCCTTAGTTGATGCGGCGGGAGATCTGATAGCCATCAAATCCTTTCTTGCAAAAGGAAAAGATGAAGATATGCAAATGACGTTTCAGATTGATGATCAGTTTGATGGAGGTGATTCTTAATGGCATATATACCAGTTGATGATAAGCCTACTTTAAATCTGAATATGGATAGTTTTGAGGCAACTACACCAGTTCATTATGACCAGATGAATCTGCGACATAAGCAACATTTGAATAATGAAAAAGCACTTTTGGAACAGGTGAAATTAAAAGTGGCTGCGGATGCGGGGGATACGGCTGCTACAATTGTATCCAATATAAATGCAGTTTCAACGGAATTCCCGATACCAGTGGCAGGAGAGTCCACAAAGACACTTTGGGGGAAGGTAAAGAAGTTCTTTGAGGATACCAAGAGCTGGATGGCAGGTGTTTGTTTGATTGGCCAGATTGTAAATAACTGTGTGACCAACAGAAGTGATCTGCCTGGGTCAGCGGCTCAGTTGAAAGTGCTCATGGACCTATATACTCAGCTAAATAGTGATTTGATTGTTGAAAATATATCATCAAAAATCTTTGCAATTACAGTAACTGAAATTATTCAACTGACAGCCCGTCGTTTTCAATCAATGTGTTTTGCAAGTTTTACTATAAAAGTTTCAGCGGATACACTGAGTGGGTTATCATTCTTTTCACTTGATTCCAGTATAACACCATCTGTGCCGGCCGAGGGAATCGCAATTAGTGCCGATAATGAACCTGCCCTTGCTCATTCTATATCCGTAAGCAATGCCGGTGTCATACGATTTACAGCGGTGCGCGCGAATAATATATATAACGGTTCTCAGATTAAGGGGCAGATTGTTTGGTTTATCTAGATTAAATTTATCATTTGGCAAGAAATTCCACATGTACGCAGATGGATCTCCCAGCATTAAGTGCATTTGTAAGATTGAGTATTAGTGCACCATAATCGTTTATTTTTATGTATGCACTTGTAGTAGGATTGATTGGTACCAATGCAAGCGAATTGATTGGTGCATATATTCCAGATAGTGTAGCGAGCGTATGGTCAATATCTGCATTTAGGTACTGTGTAACAGTGGTATTTATAATTATCGTTATTCTTCCTGCCAATCGCTTGACATTGATTGCGCCAGAAAGATAAGTATGAGTGTACGATGTAGCTTGCACTGTCAAATCACTATTTAACTGAGTTGGATATGTTTTTTGGGAATAACGGATTTCGTGATAAGATAACAAAAGTATACAGAATAACAGAATATGTTATATCATCACGGTATCAGGCAGGAGGGTACCGTGATGAAAGAGCAGATAATTAATGACATTCTCAATTTTATGACAAATATATTAAATGTGGAGCAGCTTGAGCAATTAAGTAATGTATTGGTGCATGTTCTGCATGATGTAAAAGTAGCACAAGAATGTCATGACCTGGTACCGGCGGAAGCGAATAGAAATGATGTGATGATTAAGCTATTTCTGGGAAGCAAGAGCACAACCGGCAGGAAGAATAACACGCTTAAACAGTATAATTCAGAAATTCGGAATGTGCTGTCTTTTTTGGGTGATAAGAATATAGAGGATATTACGGCAATGGATTTACGGTATTATTACAGTTATTGCCGACGGGAACGTGGGATAAGTATGTCCACAATGCAGACTAGGCTTCACTACCTCAGCAGTTTCTGGGATTTTTTGAACACAGAGGGGATGGTTTTTGATAATCCGGTAAAAAAGATAGGGACTATTTTTGTGGAAAAAACAATCAAAAAACCGTTTTCTGTGGAAGAAATGGAAGCAATGCGGGTAAGCTGCGAAAGTATCCGGGATCGGGCGCTGATGGAATTTTTGTACAGTACCGGTGTCCGGGTATCGGAGCTGGCTGCGCTTAATGTGGAAGACATTGAGATGAGTAAACAGGAGACTATAGTATATGGTAAACGCTCCAAAGAACGGAGAGTTTACTTGACAGATAATGCAAAATTTTACCTGAAACGGTACCTGCAGGAACGAATGAAGGATGAAGGGCTGAACGAAGATGAACTTCGGGAAAGACCTCTCTTTGTGAGTCTTAAAGCTCCACATGATCGACTTACTGTTGCTGGCATTCAGTTCATGCTACGGAAGCTGGGAAAGGGAGCCGGGGTAAAGAATGTGCATCCACATCGGTTTCGCCGAACCATTGCCACAGAATTATTAAGCCGTGGTATGCATATTGAGGAGGTTAAAGATCTATTGGGACATGAAAAGCTGGATACTACCATGCTTTATTGCACCATCAAGGAGCAAAATGTCCGCGAATCCTTTAGAAAATACGCATAAAAGTCGTAATTTTTTACCCTTAAATAAATGAAATAGTGATTTAACTACCACTGGAGGGGAACTATCTACCGTTAAAAGTAACTTGACCAACTGGGGAGTTATTGCCCCCACTGGCGGAAACGGAACTATTAGCAGCTATTGGATATCGACAGGAGTCGCTGTTTATAGAGTAGTGCACGGGTGTTCTATTGTCTACTTTG
>Ga0153946_1000669_pt1 | contig 15067 bp, 16 predicted proteins | sample TSNJ030MetaG_FD_104751 | JGI IMG/M metagenome (GOLD analysis project Ga0153946, IMG submission 104751) | Attine ant fungus gardens microbial communities from New Jersey, USA - TSNJ030 MetaG | ecosystem: Host-associated > Fungi > Mycelium > Unclassified | place: USA: New Jersey, Wharton State... | reverse complement strand
TTTTCTAACCTGTGTCGGTAGCGTATTTGCAATTATTGGACTTCTCTACATTTTTGTACAACTCCCCGAAAATAGGTTTATTGCACCGAATCTGTTAGATTTCTTAATAGTCGCTTTGTCCCAGTTGATTGGTGTTGGCATATTTGAAGAGGTATTGTATAGGGGCCTCGTATTGAAAATTCTGCTTAAAAAATTGGGACATTCAAAAAGAGGGATAATCAATGCTTGCGTCATTTCATCCGTAATTTTCGGGATGGTTCATATTACCAATATTGTCGACATAGCTATAAATGCCGAACATTTATCTGTTGGTGTTATTTTACCAATCGTCTCCCAAATTATTTTTGCAACCGCGTTTGGGTTGTTAGTTGTGGCGCTCTTTCTGCGTTCGGGAACACTCTGGATTCCTATATTGATTCATGGGGTGGGCAACTTGGTCGTTCAAACATTTGTTGCGTTTATCTCTCGTGACAGGATACTGCAATTCGTTCAAACCCCAGTCGAGATGAGCGCTCCAGAATTTATCATAAGCACATTGATGTCTACAATACCGTTGTTAGTTGCGGGATTGGTTTTATTAAGAAAAGTCAAGCCTGACGAAATTCCAGACAAGATACCTGAACATTCCTGAGTGTTAGAATGAAAATAAGAGTAATGCGCGCAACGGTCTCAAAAGTGCAAAACAATGCGGCGGCATAGTCAAAAACCCAGCAGGCGCACCGCTGCCTCCACGCACTGCTCCAGGGGCATTGCGGTGTTCAGCTCCAGGTGGGCGGCCTTGCGGTACACGGCTTGCCGTTCCAGATAAATCCGTTCCAGCCCCTCCGGGGTGTTGGCGGTCACCAGGGGCCGGTCGCTGTCGCGGATGCGCCGGCAGCACACGGCAAAACCGGGGTTGAGGTACAGCACGACGCCGCTTTGCCGCAGCAGCGCCACATTGCGCGCCGAGGCCATGGCGCCGCCGCCGGTGGCCAGCACCAGGCCGCGTTCGCCCGCCAGCTTTCGCAGCGCCGCGTGCTCCAAGTCCCGAAATGCTTCCTCGCCCTGTTGGGCAAAGATCTCGGGAATGCTCATGCCCGCCGCCGCGGCGATGTGGTCGTCCAGGTCGACAAACCGCCGCCCCAGGCGGAGGGCCAGGGCCTTGCCCAGGGTGGTTTTGCCGCAGCCCATAAAGCCGCCCAGCACAACATTTTTCTCGTTATTCAATAAAATCACCCCAAGGCTTCCATGGTTTTCTCCAGGGATTTGCGGTCCTCCACATTGTACACCGCCATGCCCTTGGCGTTCTTTTTGACAAAGGAGGCCACCGTCTTTTTCGGCCCGTATTCCACACAGGCTTCTACGCCGTCCCGCTCCATGGCAGCGGTCATCTCCACAAAGCGCACGGGGCTCACCATCTGCTTTTTCAGGTAGGCCGGGACGTCCTGCACCGACAGTTTGTCCCCGGTGAGGTTGGAATAGAAGTCCAGCCGGGGGGAACCGCAGGCGATATCCCGGATCTCCGCTTCAAAGGTCTCGGCGGCTCCCGCCATTTTCGCGGTGTGGAAGGCCCCCCCCACCTGGAGCCGCACCACCTTGCGGGCCCCCGCCTCGCCCAAAAGGCGCGCCGCCCGGGCCGCGCTCTCCTCGTCCCCGGAGATCACCGTCTGGGTGGGCATGTTGTAGTTCACCGGAAAAACAAAGCCGCCGGCCTGCCGGCAAATCTGCTCCACCGCCGCGCCGTCCAGACCCACAATGGCGTACATGGCCCCCTTCTCCCGGGCGGCAGCCTCCTCCATGGCTCTGGCCCGCGCGGCGATGATCCGAAAACCGTCCTCCAAGCTGTAGACACCCGCGGCCCACAGCGCGGCGATTTCCCCCAGGGAATGGCCCGCCGCTGCCACGGGCTCCTCCACAGCTTCCCGGGCGGCGGTGTAGGCCGCCGCCGAAAGTGTGAAAATCAGGGGCTGGGAGTATATTGTGCGGGACAAGTCCTCCTCGCTTCCCGCAAAGCTCATCTTCCTCACGTCAAAGCCCAGAATGTCCCCGGCGCACTGGTATACCCGGCGCACCGAGGCGTAATCCTCATAAAGCTCCTCGCCCATTCCGGGGTACTGGGAGCCCTGCCCGCTAAAAAACGCTGCCAGCTGTCTCATATTCAACAATCCTTTCCATTTTATGCTTATTCTGGTTTTTTATTAAATTATTAATTGACAAATGGGCAAACTATGATATGCTTAAGAATATAACAACTGTTACATTTTGAATTGACACGGTGCGTGTCAATGGCCGCTGGGAACCGAATGCGAATTCGGAAAATACCATTTATTTTCTATCGTTATTTTTTGAATTCGCTATATTTAGTTTATCACAAAAATCCGGCATTGGGTAGAACCTGTTTTGCGGCGCAGGGTTTTCCACCGCCGGTACGGAGGTATGCATTCATGTCAGGTATTCGCATTGCAGGCACCGGTCGCTACGTGCCGGATTTTATAGTGGACAACGAGGATTTCACAAAAATCCTCGACACGTCCGACGAGTGGATCCAGACGCGGACCGGCATTCAGCGCCGCCACTACGCCAGGGGGGAGGCTACCTGGCTGATGGGGCAGAAGGCCGGAGCCATCGCCCTTTTGGACGCAAAGGTGTCGCCGGAGGAAATTGACCTGGTCATCGGCACCACCGTCACACCGGACTTCTATTATCCCTCCCTGGCCAGCCTTGTGCAGGAAAAGCTGGGCTGTGTCAATGCCTTTGCTTTTGACGTAAACGCGGCGTGCAGCGGCTATCCCTACGCGCTGGACATGGCCCGAAGGTACCTGTGCACCGGGGATGTGAACAAGGTACTTGTGGTCAACGCCGAGGTGCTCTCCCAGCTCACCAACTACGGGGACCGCTCCACCGCCATCCTCTTCGGCGACGGCGCGGGGGCCTGTGTGCTGGAGCGGAGCGAAGGCCGCTTCTCCTCCTTTCTTCGCTGCGACGCCGCCAACGGATACCACGTGTACTGCAAGCACCGCCGCCAGCAAATCCCCTTTTACAGCGACACCGAGGACACCCAGCCCTTCCCCGTGGAGATAGAGGGCAAGGCGGTGATGAATGGCCGCGAGGTGTATAAATTTGCCACCAAGGCCATGCCCCGGGCGGTAAAGGGGGCCTGCGAAAAACTGGGCGTCACCACCCAGCAGCTGGATTGGGTGATCCCCCACCAGGCAAACCTGCGCATACTGGAAACGGCAGCAAAAAACATGAAGATCTCCATGGATAAAATCTATGTGAATATCGAGGAATACTCCAACACCTCCAGCGCCAGCGTGGCCATCTGCCTGGACGAATGTATCCGCACGGGCAAGCTGCGGCAGGGGGATTTGGTGTGTGTCGTCGGCTTTGGCGCGGGTCTCACCTACGGCGCCTGCGTCTTTGAATACGGCGTTGGCGGGGCGGGGGAGCGCGTATGATAAACACCCCCATATGCTCGCTGCTGGGCATCCGGTACCCTGTGCTGCAGGGCGGTATGGCCTGGGTGAGCGAGGCGCAATTGGCCGCCGCCGTCTCCAACGCCGGGGGACTGGGCGTCATTGCCGCCGGTTCTATGCCGCCGGAGCTGCTCCGGCGGGAGATAGCACTGTGCAAAACGCTGACAGAAAAACCCTTCGGCGTCAATGTAATGATGATGAGTCCTTACGCCCCCGCCGTGGCGCAGCTCTGTGCCGACGAGCGGGTGGCGGTTGTGACCACCGGCGCGGGTAATCCCGCCCCCTACATCCCCCGCTGGAAGGATGCCGGGATCAAGGTGGTGCCCGTGATCCCCTCCGCGGCGCTGGCCCGGCGCATGGAGCGCGCGGGAGCCGACGCCGTGGTGGCCGAGGGCTGCGAGGCGGGAGGGCACATTGGGGAGCTGACCACCATGTGCCTGGTGCCCCAGGTGTGCGACGCCGTGTCCATTCCCGTCATCGCCGGGGGCGGTGTCGCCGACAGCCGGGGCTTTGCCGCCGCCATCGCCCTGGGGGCCGTGGGCGTGCAGATGGGCACCGCGTTTTTGTGCGCGGAGGAATGCCGGATCCACGCCAACTACAAGCAGGCGGTGCTGCACGCCAAGGACACCTCCACGGCGGTGACGGGCCGCAGCGTCGGGCATCCGGCGCGCTGCCTGCGCAGCCGCTTTGTGCGCCGGCTGGAGGAACTGGAGCGGGACGGCGTGAGCGCTGAGGAGCTGGAAAACGCCATGCTCGGCTCCCTGCGCCGCGCGGCGCGGGACGGAGACGGGATAACCGGCTGCTTTATGGCGGGACAGTGCGCGGGGCTTGTGCGCGCACTTCGCCCGGCGGCCGATATCATACAGGAGCTGATGAGACAGTCGGCTCAGCGTCTACAACAATTGGGAATTGTTACGGAATAAAGTTTACAAGATTGCCGCAGGATTTTTGTCGTCAGACAAGGCGGAAAAACGCCGCAAGGCTGACGCCTTGCAAGTTTTGACAACGCAGTATGGCGGCAAAAAGACAAGGCAAGATGTAAAGGTTATTTCGTGACGATTCCCTATCGGGAGGGATCAGCATTGGGTAAGACAGTGTTAATCACCGGTGCCTCTCAGGGGATCGGGGCGGTGATGGCGGTTACCTTCGCAAAAGCGGGGTACAATGTGGCCATCAACTGTTACAACGAGCACACCCTGAAAAACGGAGGCGTCGGAACCGCCGGCGAGTGCCGCGGGTTGGGCGTGGAGGCGGAGTGCTTTGTGTGCGACGTCTCGGACTTTGGGGCCTGCGAGGCCATGACCAAGGCGGTTGTGAAGCGCTTTGGCGGCGTCGATGTGCTCATCAACAACGCGGGTATCACCCGGGACGGCTTGGCGGTGCGGATGAGCGAGCAAAATTTTGACGACGTCATCGCCGCCAACATGAAAAGCGTGTTCAACATGATCCGCCACGTGGGCGCCGTGATGATGAAACAGCGGGCGGGCAAAATTATCAACATGGCCTCGGTGGCCGGCGTTTACGGCAACAAGGGGCAGATCAACTATTCCGCCTCCAAGGCGGGGATCATCGGCATGACCAAAACCACCGCCAAGGAGCTGGGCAGCCGGGGCATCACCTGCAACGCCATCGCGCCGGGCATCGTCGAGTCCCCCATGACCCAGGTGCTGCCCGACGAGGTGAAGGAGCAGATGCGCAGCAGCACCAGCCTGAAGCGCTTTGGCAAGCCGGTGGAGGTGGCAGAGACCGCCCTGTTTCTGGCGTCCGCCGATTACATCACCGGACAGGTGATCGTCATCGACGGCGGCATGGGCATGTAGCATGTAGGGAAAGAGGTAGTTTATGAGAAGAGTGGCAATCACCGGGCTGGGGGTTGTGACCTCCACCGGTATCGGAACGGAACAATTTTGGGACAACATAAAAAACGGCCGCCATGGGTTTTTCCCCATCAAGGCCTTTGACACCAGCAATTTTGAGGTGAAGTGCGCGGCGGAAATCCAGGACTGGGATCCCGTCGCCCAGGGCATCCCCAAAAAGGAAGCCCGGCGCATGGACGTGTTTACGCAATATGCCTCGGTGGCCGCCAACATGGCTATCGCGGACAGCGGCGGCTTTGCGGAGGACCTGGATCCCTACCGCATCGGCGTGCTGGTCAGCAGCGGCATCGGCGGCTTCCAAAGCATTGAACAGGAACACACCAAGTACATTGAAAAGGGCCCCGGGCGGATTTCGGTGTTTTTTGTGCCCATGATGATCACCAACATGGCGGGGGGAGCCATCGCCATTGAGCACGGCTACAAGGGCGAGAACTTCTGCATTGTCTCCGCCTGCGCCTCCTCCAGCCACGCCATCGGCGAGGCCTTCCGCAAAATCAAATACGGCGCACTGGACGCCTGCGTGGCGGGCGGCAGCGAGGCGGCCATCACCGAGTTTTCCCTGGGGGCCTTCAACAACATGGGCACCCTCTCCAAAAGCGCCGACCCCGACCGGCTCTCCATCCCCTTTGACAAGGAGCGCAACGGCTTTGTCATGGGGGACGGTTCGGGGATTGTGGTGCTGGAGGACATGGAGCGCGCCAAAAGCAGGGGCGCGCACATCTACGCCGAGGTGGTGGGCTATGGGGCCACCGACGACGCCTACCACATCACAGGGCCCGCGCCCGACGGCAGCGGCTCCGCCAAGGCCATGGAATTCGCCATGCGGGAGGCGGGCATCGCACCGGAGCAGGTGGAGTACATCAACGCCCACGGCACCTCCACCCAGCTCAACGACAAAAGCGAGACGCTGGCGATAAAGAACACCTTTGGCGAACACGCAAAGAGTCTCGCGGTTTCCTCCACCAAGTCCATGACCGGACACCTTCTGGGAGCGGCGGGCGGCATTGAAGCCATTATTTGCGCCAAGGCCCTGGAGGATGGAATCATCCCCCCCACCGCCAACTTCAAGGTGCCGGACGCGGACTGCGATTTGGATTATGTCACCCAAGGCATGCGCCGCGGGGATATCCGGTACTGCCTTTCCAATTCCCTGGGCTTTGGCGGGCACAACGCGTCGCTGTGTTTTGAAAAATACGAGTAACCGGTATAGATTGGAGCAGTAGGAGATGAAAGAAATGGATTTTACCATAGAGGACATCAAGGAAATTATGGAGACCTTCCACCGGCAGAACCTGGGAAGCCTCAAATTGAGTCAGGGTGATTTTTGCCTGAAGCTGGAGGGCTGCAAGACAGAGCAGGTTGTGGCCGCGGCTGCGGCACAGCCCGCCCCCCCCGCCTTCTCCGAGGCGGAGGAGTCCGCGCCCCAATACACCGGCAATGTGGTTGCCTCACCCATTGTGGGCACCTTTTACGCGGCCCCCGCGCCGGACAAGGAGCCCTTTGTCGGGGTGGGCCAGCAGGTACAAAAGGGCGATGTGCTGTTTATCATAGAATCCATGAAGCTGATGAACGAGGTCACCAGTGAATTCAGCGGCGCCGTGACCAAAATACTGGTGGAAAACGGGCAGGGAGTGGAATATGGTCAGCCCATTTTGTGTATAGAGTAAAGAAATAAAGGAGGAAGCAGAATGTCAATGGTACTTCTGAACAAGGAACAAATCAAGGATATCATCCCCCACCGCGACCCGTTCTTGCTCATAGACGAGATCACCGCGCTGGATCCCGGCCAAAAATGCACCGCCGTCAAATACATTCAGGCCGAGGATTTTTGGTTTCGGGGACATTTCCCGGACTACCCCGTCACCCCGGGGGTGCTCATTGTGGAGATGATGGCCCAGACCGGCGCCGTCTGCGCCGGATCCATGCCGGAAAACCGGGGCAAGGTGGCCCTGCTCGCCAAGGTGGACAAGGCCAAGTTCCGCCGCCAGGTGGTGCCCGGCGACCGGCTGGAGCTGACCATTGAGATCATTAAGCTCAAGGCCTCCGTGGGCGTGGGCAAGGCCTTCGCCCTGGTAAACGGCGAGCTGGCGGCCAGCTGTGAGCTCACCTTTGCGTTTCAAAAATAGTTGAATTTCCGTTGCGTCCCATGGGGCGCCATCAAGGAGCGAATATGAACATGTTTAACAAGGTGCTTATCGCCAATCGCGGGGAGATCGCCGTGCGCATCATCCGCGCCTGCCGCGAGCTGGGCATCGCAACGGTCGCGGTGTGCTCCGAGGCGGACAGAACCGCCCTGCACGCCCAGATAGCCGACGAGTGCGTCTGTATCGGCCCCGCCGCCAGCCGCGACAGCTACCTCAATGTGGCGTCCATCCTCTCGGCCTGCGAGCTCACCGGCGCCGACGCCGTGCACCCCGGTTTCGGCTTTTTAAGCGAAAACGCAAGCTTTGCCCGCAACTGCCAGCGCTGCAATATCAAGTTTATCGGGCCGCGCCCCGAATCCATAGAAACCATGGGCGACAAGGCCCGGGCCAAGCAGACCATGCGGAGCGCCGGGGTGCCGGTGGTGCCCGGATCCGACGGCCTTGTAAAGGATTTTGAGGAGGCCGCGCGCGTCGCCGGGGAGATCGGATACCCCGTGATGGTGAAGGCCAGCGCCGGGGGAGGGGGCCGGGGAATCCGCAGGGTGGACAGCGAGGCAGCGCTGCAAAACGCCCTGGACGCCGCCAGCCAGGAGGCGCTGAGCTGCTTTGGGGACGGCGGCGTATATCTGGAAAAATTTATTGTAAAGCCCCGTCATGTGGAAATTCAGGTGCTGGCCGACGAGCACGGCCATGTGGTGCACCTGGGGGAGCGGGACTGCTCGCTGCAGCGCCGCAACCAGAAGGTGCTGGAGGAGTGCCCCTCCCCCTCCCCCATCATGGCCCCGGCGCTGCGGGACCGCATGGGCCGGGCGGCCCGTGACGCGGCCAAGGCCTGCGGCTACTGGAACGCGGGCACCATTGAGTTTTTGCTGGACGCCCGGGGGGACTTTTACTTTATGGAGATGAACACCCGCATCCAGGTGGAGCACCCCGTCACCGAGATGGTGACGGGGGTGGATTTGGTGAAAAATCAAATCCGCATCGCCATGGGCGAGCCGCTCCCCTTTGTGCAGGAGGACATACAGATGCGGGGCCACGCCATTGAGTGCCGCATCAACGCCGAGAGCCCGGAAGACGGCTTCCGCCCCTCTCCGGGGACGCTGCAGGCGCTGCTGATGCCCGGCGGGCCCGGTATCCGGGTGGACAGCTACATCTATGCGGGCTACACCATCCCCCCTTACTACGACAGCATGATGGCCAAGCTCATTGCCTACGCCCCCACGCGGGAGGAGGCCATCGCCAAAATGCGATGGGCCCTGGCGGAGTTTGTGGTGGCCGGTGTGGACACCAACATCGACTACCAGCTGGATATCCTGCGGGACGGCGCATTTGTATCGGGCGATTACGACATCACCTTTCTCAGCCAAAAAACCGGCGGGCAGTAAACAGTGAATCAACTTTTCAAGTTGATTCACTGTACTGCGTCCGCAAACAGGAGGAAAACCGCTTTGCTGGAAGATTTATTTGATAAGGTAAAAAGCCGGGTGGGCGTGCAGCAGCCAAATGACGGCAAGGCAAAGGGCAATGTCACCGTCCCCACCGACATGATGTTCAAGTGCCCCCGGTGCCAGAAGGTGGAGTTTATGGAAAACTTCGCCCTGGGCGGGAAGGTCTGCCCCAACTGCAGCTACCACTCCCGTCTCACCGCGCGGGAGCGGTTGGAGATGACGGCGGACACCGGCACCTTTGTACCCTATGACGACGCAATGAACACCCTGAATCCCATTGATTTTCCAGGCTATCTGGAAAAAATTCAAAAGCTGCAGCAGTCGACGGGGAACACCGAGGCCGTGGTCACAGGCGAGTGTGCCATCGAGGCGACGCCCTGTGTGCTGGGCATTATGGATTCCCACTTTATGATGGCCTCCATGGGCTCGGTGGTGGGGGAAAAAATCACCCGCGCCTTTGAACACGCCACGGAAAAACGGTTGCCGGTCATTTTGTTCACCGCCTCCGGCGGCGCGCGCATGCAGGAGGGGATCATCTCACTGATGCAGATGGCCAAGACCTCCGGCGCCGTGGCGCGCCACAGCGAAGCGGGGCTTTTGTATATCACTGTGCTCACCGATCCCACCACCGGGGGCGTGGCCGCCAGCTTTGCCTCCCTGGGCGACATCATTCTGGCGGAGCCCAAGGTGCTCATCGGCTTTGCGGGGCGACGGGTAATTGAGAACACCATCCGCCAAAAGCTGCCGGACGACTTCCAAAGCGCGGAGTTCTTCCTGCAGCACGGCTTTGTGGATATGCTGGTGGAGCGCAAAAGCATGCGAAAAATACTGGGACGGCTGCTGCGGTTCCACAGGGAAGGGGAGGGGATGCAATGAGCGGCAATCCGCTGACCGCTTGGGAGCGCCTTGAGCTTGTAAAGCACAAGAACCGGCCCACGGCCAAGGACTATATACCCCTGATATTTGATCACTTCCTGGAGCTCCACGGGGATCGCTGCTACGGGGACGACAGCGCCATTATCGGCGGGGTCGCCCGCTTCCGGCGGATTCCGGTGACCGTTATCGCCAACGTAAAGGGCCGGGATCTGGAGGAGAATAAACACTCGAACTTCGCCATGGCCCACCCCGAGGGCTACCGGAAGGCGCTGCGGCTGATGAAGCAGGCGGAGAAGTTCCGCCGCCCGGTTATCTGCCTGGTGGATACCCCCGGCGCGTACTGCGGCATCGAGGCGGAGGAGCGGGGCCAGCACGAGGCCATCGCCCGCAGCCAGATGGACATGATGATGATGCGCACGCCCATCCTATCCATTATCCTGGGCGAGGGGGGCAGCGGCGGGGCGCTGGCGCTGTCGGTGTGCGATCAGCTAGCCATGATGCAAAACGCCACCTACTCGGTGATATCGCCCCAGGGCTTTGCCAGTATTCTGTGGAAGGACGCCTCCCGGGCCAAGGAAGCCGCCAATATGGTGAAAATCACGGCGGAGGATTTGATGGATTTTGGCGTGTGTGAGGCCATTATTCCGGAACCGGTGGGCGGGGCCCACAAGAACCCCCAATTGGCTGCCGAGGCCATTTCCGGCTATTTGCGGGACAATTTAGAAATTTTTATGCGAAAACCTATTGATAAATTGCTGGAAACAAGGTATAGTAAGTTTCGTAAGATTGGAAGGTTTTCCGAATAACTCATTGTTTTTCATGTTTTTGGACATGATATACAATAGAACAGCCGACAAGGAGGTGCCACGATATGATATTTGAAAAGGTTCGCGATATCCTGGTTGACCAGCTGGATGTGGATGAAGAAGCAGTCACAATGGAAAGCTCCATCACCGACGACTTGGGAGCGGATTCTCTGGACGTTGTGGATATGGTCATGAGCTTCGAGGAAGAATTTGATATTGAAATTCCCGATGAAGAAATTGAATCCATGAAGACTGTTGGGGACATCGTTAAATTCATTGAATCCAAAAAAGAGTAATTGAAAGGCCGGTGGATGTGGATCCACCGGCCTTTTGTATATTATGTTCAGTATCACAGACCTGTGGGAAAAAACTGTCCGGCCGCAGTGCGCAGGGCAGTGTGGGAATGGGTTTTGCTTTTGCTACGCCATAATGTAGTCCACCAGCTTGCTCAAGCCGTCCTCCATGTAGGTGCGTTTGTCTTTGGTGTAGCGAACGCCGCAGAGGACAACAATGCGGCCTTCCACGGGCGCGGGCAATATGTACATCTCGGCGGTGTAGTTCTCGTCGCCCCAATACGAATACGTTTCCCTCATCGTCAGCTTCACGCGGAACACGTTGGTGCCGTTGCGCTCCACAAACCGTAAATTCACATTGCAATTGACACTGGGGTCCACATCGTTGATATACGTGTTGATCATGGCATTGAGCTCACGGATATCCACCTCGCTGATTTCGTCGCAAAGGGCCATATACGCCTCCACCTCCGCGCGGGACATGCCCATTTCTACGGTCACAATCCCCATCTCCATGCCCTCGACAGCGATGTTTTCGTAGTAGGAGAAGGAACCGTCCTCAACGTATACAAAGCCCTCCAGCTGTGGGTAATTAAAGGCGGATTCCAGATTGTACCAGGTGGTGTTTTCCAGGATCCCCATGATGGTATCCAGGGTCTCCTCACCATACATTTCCAGCAGCAGCTCTTCAATGTCCACTTCATCGGGCGCCCCGTCCCCCTGTGTGCTGTCTGCAAACGCGGTGACAGACATACCCAGGCACATAGCGGCGCTCAACACAAACGCCAAAACCTTTTTCATACCGTACCCTCCTGTAAATTTAGTATTGTGGTTTGCTCTACCTAATACTTTACCACAATGTGAACGAAAAAGAAACAAAAAAAAGCAAACCGACAGGAAACATTTCCTGCCGGTTTCGGTGACAAAATGGGACAATTCGCGCCGGGAACACTCCCGGAATGCGTTTTGCCTATTCCTCTACTGCTACTTCTGTGTCGGTGCCGTCTTCGTCGGCAATCTCTTCGTCAACAACCTCTTCGTCGGCTGCTGCGTCTTCAACGGAATCCTCTTCGACTTCGGTTTCTTCAACAGGAGCCTCGTCAACGATCTCTTCCGCAGGAGCTTCAACGGTTTCTTCCGTTGTGGCTTCGGGTGCGGTTTCCTCTTCGGTGGCGGCGTCGTCGTTGCCGCAGGCCGCAAAGCCGGCAACCATCATAAGGGAAAGGGCCAAAGCAAGAATCTTTTTCATGTACGTTTACCTCCAAAAATCCAATAATATGTTTGTCTGCGAATTTCCCCGCGGGTTCCTGAAGCCCTTTGGGGACGTTACTTAGTATATACCACGCTGCCGCAAAAAAGATATTGACAGATAAAATGAAGATTCTTTCACCGAAAATGATTTTTGTGGACACTTACAACATGATTGGTTTCAAATGGTTACAAAGGATTTACCGGAGGTTGAAAAATAAATTGCAAACCACATTACCTCCCGCTATACGGGCTGAGGACCGCGTCGGAAAGGCCGGTGTATACAGAGGAGAAGCGGTCGTTTTGAAGTTGGTGGTCCACGTCGCTCTGGCGCAGGGGCATCTCCTGGGAAAAGGTGCCCTTGGGGATTTGCAGGGTCACGGTGGTACCCTCCCCCTCTCTGGATGCAATTTTCAGGTTTCCGCCGTGGGACTGAGCGATGGCGCTTGCCAATGCAAGGCCCAGCCCCACGCCGGGGCCGCGGCCCTCATGGGGATAGGTCTCGTAGGGGCGGACGACATCCCCCAGCAGCTGTGCGGGAATGCCCAGTCCCCGATCCTCCACCGCGACAAAAGCGCTGTCGCCCTCGTCGTGGACGCGCACCACAACCCGATTGTTCGGGCGGGTAAAATACAGGCTGTTGTGCAAAATATTAAAAAGCGCCGTTTCAAATTTGTCTACATCCAGCCGGATGGCCATATGTCCCTGGGGAATTTGGAATTGCACCGGTATGCCCATGGACCGGGCCAACTCCCGGACCACCTCCTCCATCCCCTGGAGGAGCGAATATAAATCAGCCGCCTGGAAATGAAGCAGCATGGAGCCGTTTTGGTAGTTGGTGTATTCGGAGATGTTTGCGGCGATGCGCAAAATGCGGTAGTTTTGGACGCCGATGTGGTTGAAGCTGGCCTTGATCCAATCCGCGTCCATAAAATCCGCCTTGGCCGCGGCCACATCCATTGCGCTAAAAATCGCCCCCATGCTCTCCCGGATGTTGTTGGTCAGGGCGTTGGCCGCACGGGAGGACTTTTGAAGCGCGCCGGCCTCGGGCCGGCCGGCCTTTCCCATGAGCAGAATGATGATGCCCTTTGTCTGGCTGTTTGCCAGAACGGGGCTGAAGCTCATCTGCAAGTCGCTGAAGGGGGAGACCTCGCCAATGGTGTAATTGCCCCTTTCCATTACCTGCCGCACAATTTCCTCCATCCGGAATTCCGACAGCAAGCGCCGCAGCCCACCGGTATCCGTAGCCTGCACACAATGGGTCTTGGTAAGGCTGTTGCTCCAGTAGACCTCAAAATTCAAGTTGGTAATTACCGCAGGCAATGGAAACTCTCTGTAAATCTTCACATAATCGTTTACAATTTTCAAGAATTCGTACTCCAACATGCCTATTCTGTTGTCCCCTTTATTTATCTACTTCTTATACTAAACACTGACTAAAAAGCGACATAACTTTTTAATCAGTGTTCAGTATTACTCTGTCTCTTTCTGTTGAATAGTTTCCCATTCCTGAACCCATTATATAATAAGAGTGCCCGATATGTAAATAATAAAAAGGAAGATTTGTATTATTCTGTGCTTAATTGAAAAAATAGTTAAAGTTTTATCTAACTTCTTGTAGTTTGTCCTGTTATGGTATAAAATAGAACTGAAAATTAAAATAGGAGGATGATTTCAAGTGGCAATAAAAATTGGTATCAATGGTTTTGGACGCATCGGAAGGCTGGTGTTCCGCGCCGCCGTAACACAACCGGAAACATTTGAAGTAGTGGGAATCAATGACCCCTTTATCGATTTGGACTATATGGTGTATATGACCAAGTACGACACCGTTCACGGCAAATTTTGCGGTGATGTCTGCATAAAGGATGGCAAATTCACTGTAAACGGCAAGGTCATTGAAGTGTACGCCGCCATGAGCCCGGATGAAATTCCCTGGGGAAGCTGCGGCGCCGATTATGTGGTGGAGTCCACCGGCGTATTTGTGGCCCAGGAAAAGGCCGAGCTGCATCTCAAGGGCGGCGCCAAAAAGGTTGTCATCTCCGCTCCCGCCAAAAGCAAGGAGACTCCCACCTTTGTCATGGGCGTCAACAACGATAAATACACCAAGGACATGACCGTTGTGTCCAACGCATCCTGCACCACCAACTGCCTGGCTCCGCTGACCAAGGTTATCAACGACAATTTTGGCGTTGCAGAGGGCCTTATGACCACCGTGCACGCCACCACCGCCACCCAGAAGACGGTGGACGGCCCCTCCAAGAAGGATTGGAGAGGCGGGCGCGCGGCCGCGGGCAACATCATCCCCTCCTCCACCGGCGCCGCCAAGGCCTGCGCACTGGTTATTCCCGCTGTTGCGGGCAAGCTCACCGGCATGTCATTCCGCGTTCCCACCCTGGACGTCAGCGTAGTGGACCTCACTGTCCGCCTGGAGAAGGCCACCACCTATGAGGAGATCTGCGCCAAGATAAAGGAGGCCTCCGAAGGCCCCATGAAGGGCATTCTGGGCTACACCGAGGACGCCGTGGTTTCCTCCGACTTCATCGGCGACCCCCGGACCTCCATCTTTGACGCAAAAGCGGGTATTATGCTCAACCCCAATTTCGTCAAGCTGGTCAGCTGGTACGACAACGAGTGGGGTTATTCCAACAAGTGCCTCGACCTCATCTGCCACATGTCCAGCGTAGACAGCAAATAGGCTTTTAAAACAATTAATCGAAAGCATCCCTCTTCCAGTGTTGAGCTCGAAGAGGGATGCTTTATTTACGGCCTACTGATACTAATCTTCCATCAAATTGTCGAAAGCTTTACGGGTCTTATTGCGCCATACTGCGTTGTCGTCCTTGCCGGGCGTCAGCCCGCCTGCGTCCTCCGCCTTGTCTGGCACAATAATCCCTCGCAAATCTTTTCGACCATTTAA
>Ga0153946_1000666_pt1 | contig 15080 bp, 12 predicted proteins | sample TSNJ030MetaG_FD_104751 | JGI IMG/M metagenome (GOLD analysis project Ga0153946, IMG submission 104751) | Attine ant fungus gardens microbial communities from New Jersey, USA - TSNJ030 MetaG | ecosystem: Host-associated > Fungi > Mycelium > Unclassified | place: USA: New Jersey, Wharton State... | reverse complement strand
GGATATGAGGCTTTCGGCGGATGTATATTTTGACGATACCAATCTGATGGATATTCAGGTGATGGGCAGCATGGGACTGACCGATATTGATGTCGAAGCAATCCGGGCCGTCGATGGTGTTGCAAAGGCTGAAGCAGCTTACAGCAAAGATGTACTGTGTGAAGAGGAGGGAAGTCAGAAAGTTCTCCATGTGATGACGATGCCGGAGACGATGAATCAGGTGGATATTGTCAAAGGACGGCTGCCGGAAACGGAAGATGAATGCCTGATCGATGCTGACTTCCTGAAAGAAAGCTCATATGAGGTTGGTGATCAGATAACCTTTATCTCTGGTAATGAAGATGAACTGACCGATAGTCTGAAGCAGGAGACTTTTACGATTGTCGGCAGCGGTACGATGTCGTATTACATATCTTATACACGCGGCAGCAGTACGGTCGGAAATGGATCGATAAGCGGCTTTGCCGCGGTTACGTCAGAGGCCTTTACACTGGAGGTATATACTGAGATTTACATAGCAGCAGAGGATGCGGAAAAAGAAACTGCATTTACCTCAGGATATGATGACAAAATTGACATAGTGATTGATAATGTTGAAGCAATAACTGATGAGCGATGTGAAATTCGCCGTGTTGATATTGTCGACGAAGCACAGCAGGAGTTGAATGATGCCAGACAGGAATTTGAAGATGAAAAGGCCAAAGCCGATAAGGAGATTGCAGAAGCACAGGAAGAGTTAGATGATGCGAAGCGTCAGATCAACGATGCCAAAGCAGAGTTGACGGATGGTTGGAAGCAGCTGGAGGACGGTCAAAATGAACTGATTAAGCAGGAAAATGAGCTAAATATTAAGATCGAAGAATATAATGATGGGGTCAAGGCATTTCAGCAGGGTGAAGCGGAACTGGAAGCAGCCGAGAAAGAATATCAGGAACAAAGCGCGGGTGCCCGGACACAGATTGCAGCAGCGGAAAAAGAGCTCCAAAGCGTCAAGGATCAATTGGATGCATTAAAAGTCCAGTATGATGCTATTATGTCCAATCCGGCCGCTACGGCAGAGCAGCTGGCTGCAGCCCAGGCAATTCTGGAACAATGGGAAGCCGGAACAGCAGAATTGAAAACCCAGACTGCCGCACTGGAGAAACAAAAAGGCGAGCTCTCTGCTGCGGAAGCACAGCTGACCGACGCAAGAACCGAACTGGAGACTCAGGGGAAGACTTTACAGAAAGCTGCCGCACAGTTAGAAAACGGCAAAAAGCAGATTGCTTCGGCCTGGAGTGAGATTGAGGAAAATGAGAAATTGCTGAGGGAGAGTCAGGCACTGCTCGATGAGAAAGAACAGGAGCTTGAGGACGGCAGGAAGGAATTTGAAGAGAAAAAGCAGGAAGCGGACGAAGAAATAGCTAAGGCTGAGAAGAAGCTTCTGGATGCTGAAGATGAGATCAGCAAAATCGAAGAGGCCAAATGGTATGTACAGGATCGCGGCAGCGTCCTCCCAGAATACTCTGGATATGGTGACAATGCTGACCGGATGCGCGCGATTGGTCAGGTCTTTCCGGTATTGTTTTTCCTGGTGGCGGCACTGATCAGTCTGACGACCATGACACGCATGGTAGAAGAGCAGAGAACCCAGATCGGAACAATGAAAGCGTTGGGGTACGGGAAATTGCCGATCGCAGGAAAATATATGAACTATGCGCTGCTGGCGACGTTGGGAGGAAGTATTGTCGGTGTCCTGATTGGAGAAAAATTATTTCCATATATTATTGTTACAGCATATCAGATGATGTATGAGCACATCCCCTCCGTATTGGTGCCATATCACCTGAGCTATGCGGTAATGGCGACAGCGGCAGCATTAGTGTGTACGCTGGGGGCGACCTGGTTTGCATGCTACAAGGAACTGCGGGCACAGCCGGCGGTGCTGATGCGTCCGCCGACACCGATGCTGGGCAAGCGGGTGTTGATCGAACGGATTCCGCTCTTATGGCGGCGTCTGACCTTTATCTGGAAATCGACCATTCGGAACCTATTCCGCTATAAGAAGCGGTTCTTTATGACCGTCTTGGGAATTGGGGGCTGTATGGCTCTGATGATCGTTGGATTTGGTCTGCAGGATTCGATCTTTGAGATCGCGGAGATGCAGTATGAAGAGCTGGAGCATGCTGATGCAACAGTATATTTAAAGGATGATCTGTCCAATGCCGAGCGGCAGGAATTAAATGACTATATTGCAGAAGAGGCTGCGATTGCTGTGACCTCTGAGATGTACGTGAAAAGTATGACCCTGAAATCAGAAGAGAGCAAGAGTGATGACGTTTATATGTATGTTCTGAATGAAGCAGATGAAATTGGTGAGTTTCTGACCTTCCGTGACAGGATCGGCCGTGAAGAATATAATCTGCCGGCAGATGGGGTGATTCTGACTGAGAAAATGGCCGATACTCTGGAAGTTTCGGTTGGAGATACACTTACGATTGTGGATAAGGATAAAGGGAATAAGGAAGTAACCATTCGCTATATCTGTGAAAATTACATGGGCCATAATCTTTATATGTCAACTGAGCTGTATGAGAGTCTGTACCAGCGGTCACCCTATTACAATGGTATCTGGATGAAGATGAGCGATTATGATGAACAGAAACTGGAAGCGATCGGAGAAGAGATGCTTTCCGGCGATGCCGCATTAAGTGTACGGTATATGACCGACATCCGTGCCCAGGTAGATGATATGCTCACCAGCCTGGATCTGGTAATCGTGGTGCTGATTATTTCAGCCGGGATGCTTGCCTTTGTGGTGCTTTACAATCTCAATAACATCAACATTACAGAACGAAAGCGAGAGCTGGCAACTATTAAGGTACTGGGATTTTATGACGGCGAGGTGGCCGCATATGTATTCCGTGAGAATATCCTGCTGACCCTGATCGGAATCAGCAGCGGTCTGGTGCTGGGTAAGCTGCTGCATCAATTCGTAATTGTGACGGTGGAAATTGATAATGTTATGTTCGGACGTAATGTAAAATTCATCAGTTATGGAATCAGTTCATTGCTGACATTAGGATTTTCGGCATTTGTGAATTTTGTCATGTATTTTAAGCTTAAGACTATTGATATGATCGAGTCACTAAAGAGCGTTGAATAGCTTAATTTATAAATATTTTATAATTTTCATAATTTTATTAGCACTCTTGATTAAAGAGTGCTAATTTTTGGTTGACAATTACCGCGGCGGGTATTAAGATATATTTATTGAGCTATTCAATCGAAAAGAAGAATAAGGAGTGATTAATAAATGGCAGCGAAAAAAGGAAGTTTATCAATCAGCAGCGAAAACATTTTTCCAATTATTAAGAAGTGGGTATATTCCGACCATGATATCTTTTTCCGTGAAATGATATCAAACGGATGTGATGCAATCACAAAACTGAAGAAACTGGACATGATGGGTGAATACGAAGTACCGGAAGATTATAAAGCAAAGATTCAGGTAATTGTAAATCCGGAAGAAAAGACTTTGAAATTCATCGATAACGGACTTGGAATGACCGCTCAAGAGGTAGAGGAATACATTACCCAGATCGCCTTCTCAGGTGCGACCGAGTTCCTGGATAAATATAAGGACAAGACCTCTGAAGATGATATGATCGGACATTTTGGACTGGGCTTCTACTCGGCCTTTATGGTAGCTGATGAAGTGCATATTGACACCCTTTCATATAGAGACGGTGCGACGGCGGTACACTGGGCTTGCGACGGCGGAACTGAGTATGAGATGCAGGAAGGCAGCCGCGAGGAAGTAGGATCTGAGATTACCCTCTTTTTAAATGAAGACAGCCTGGAATTTGCCAATGAATTTAGAGCTAAGGAAGTGCTGGAGAAGTACTGTTCCTTTATGCCGGTTGAAATATTCGTATCCAAAGCCAATGCTGAACAGGAATATGAGACGATATTGGAAGACGAAGTATTGGATACCGATGTAATCGTTGAGCGGATCCATGAAGAAGCAAAGAGGGAAGAGCAGGAAAATGAAGACGGCGAAAAGGAAATGGTTGAAGTATCACCGGCAGTCGATAAGGTGAAGATCAACAAACGTCCGGTTTCGCTCAGTGATACGCAGCCGCTGTGGACTAAGCATCCGAATGAGTGCAGCAAAGAGGATTATATTGGGTTCTACCGTAAAGTATTTATGGATTATAAAGAACCGTTATTCTGGATTCATCTGAATATGGATTATCCGTTTAACCTGAAAGGGATTCTTTACTTCCCGAAAATCAACAGTGAATATGAAACGGTTGAAGGAACTATTAAATTATATAACAATCAGGTATTTATCGCCGATAATATCAAAGAAGTCATTCCAGAATTCCTGATGGTCTTAAAAGGTGTTATCGATTGTCCGGATCTGCCGCTTAACGTATCGCGAAGCGCGCTGCAGAATGACGGCTTTGTTCATAAGATTGCCGAATACATCTCTAAAAAGGTGGCAGATAAGCTTGCCGGTATGTGCAAGACTGAAAAAGAAGAATATGAAAAATACTGGGATGATATCAGCCCGTTCATCAAATTTGGCTGCCTCAAGGATGAGAAGTTCTGTGATAAAATGATGGATTATATCTTATTCAAGAATATTGATCAGGAGTACCTAAGCCTGAAAGAATGCATCGAAAAGAACGGCGGATCACTTGAAGAAGACCAGACAGAAGAAAAAAGCAGCGATGACAGCAGCGCTGATAATGCTGAGCAGGAAGCGGAAAAAGAGAAGACGACCATTTACTATGTGACTGATGAGAAGCAGCAGAGCCAGTACATTAACATGTTCAAATCGGAAGGTATGGATGCGGTGATTCTGACCCATAATATTGATTCACCTTTTGTACAGCAGCTGGAGCAGCGCAATGAGAAGATTCGTTTTGCACGGATTGACGGAGATCTTACCGATACCTTTAAAGAAGAGGTGTCGGAAGATGATCAGGAATCTTTCAAAGAGACAACCGAAGCGGTAGCAGCGACCTTTAAAAAGGTCATGGGGAATGAACAGTTGGATATCAAACTTGAGAAGCTGAAGAATGATAATGTCGCTTCCATGATGACCGTATCTGAAGAATCCCGCCGGATGCAGGAAATGATGAAGATGTATGGTATGTCAGGTATGGATGCATCGATGTTCGATGCACCGCAGACGCTGGTACTTAATGCCAACCATGAGCTGGTGAAGTATTTGGTGGAACACAGTGAAGGAGAGACGACTGAGCTGATCTGCAAGCAGTTATACGATCTGGCAATGCTCAGCAATAAACCGCTGAATCCGGAAGAGATGACCTCATTTATCGCACGCAGCAATGAGATAATGATGAAATTGACCAAATAAAGCAGCAATGAATGAATAAAAAGTAAAGGCAGCCAGTCCGGCGTGTGAATCGGTCTGGCTGCCTTTTGTAAAAGATGATCTATTCCACAATTTCACAGTTGATTCCATGAGTATCAAAGAATTGCTGTGCTGCTTTATCCCATGCGTGTTCTAATGATTTATCGGGAATAAAAGTGGTTAGTGAAGTGCCGGTGATACATTGCAATGTTTCACCATTGTACTTAAAGTTCAGATAAAGTCCCTGCACATCCGACACAGAGAAATTCAAGTTCTGGTCGGTCAGCAGTTTTGCGATTTCAGGTTTAGTCAGAGAAAATACCAGTTTAAAATCCAGAGGAGTCCGTTTACCTTTGATGAGGCTGAAACAGAATTCCCGGACATCCTGCCAGAATGAATAATCTTCGGTCATGGTGCTTTTGATATCATCTACAGAAAAGAATTTTTTCTGAAGATACCCGTCGATGTGAAATTGATTAAAGGTGGTGATATCACCTTCTATAAAAATAAAAGAATCAAAGGTTTCTTTTAACAAAAGTTCAGACATGCATTTTTTTGTATCAAGCTTCAGAACAAGCATAATTAATTCTCCTCTGTGTTCAAGATAAGATATATCCAACCAGTTCATTATAGCAGAAAGTAATCTAAATAGCATCTCTAATTACACGCTGCCGCATTGACATTTTAAAACCGAAACATTAAAATGAGTCTATATTTAAAGACAGCAGAAGGGATTAATAAGGAAGCAAAATATGGCCAATAATAAGATTGAACAGGAATTTCAGAGCCGCAGTGAGCGCAAAGCGGTTCGTTTAAATAAGTTTTTGAGTGAAGCAGGCATTTGTTCCCGGCGGCAGGCTGACCGCCTGATTGAGAGCGGTAAGGTTCTGGTTGATGGGAAACGCGCCGAGTGCGGGATGCAGATCGGTCCGGATCAGGAGGTCAGGGTTGGAAATAAAATGATTCAGAATAAGGCTAAGATGGTGGTTCTGGCAGTTAATAAACCATCAGGTATTGTCTGCACCGAAGAACGCCGGGAGCGTAACAGTATTGTGCGGTTCTTGAATTATCCTGAGCGGATCACTTATGTCGGCCGGCTGGATAAGGATTCGGAAGGGTTGTTGTTGATGACCAATAACGGCGATATCATCAATCGGATGATGCGGGCCGGCAACTGCCATGAGAAAGAATATAAAGTGACTGTAGATAAAGCGATCACTGAAGAATTTCTGGAACAGATGAGATCCGGTGTAGCGATTCTGGACACGGTAACCAGACCGTGTACAGTAGAACAGCTCGGGAGATATAAGTTCAATATTATCCTGACCCAGGGGCTCAACCGACAGATTCGCCGGATGTGCGAGGCGCTGGGATATCAGGTGACCGGATTAAGGCGAACCCGGATTATGAATATCGAATTGGGGAAATTAAGAAATGGTGAGTATCGGGAAGTGACCGATGAAGAATTAAATATATTGTATGATTTGATTAAAAGTTCGTCCAATAAGACGGTAATTAATAAGGGAGAGTAACGTATTTATGGAAGCAAAAAAAAAGCGGATGCAAGAGCTTATGGCTCAGCTCAATGAGGCGGCAAGGGTGTATTATCAGGGTAAAGATGAGATTATGAGTAATCTTGAATATGATGTATTATATGATGAGCTGGAGGCTCTGGAAAAGGATCTGGGCACCGTCCTATCGGGCAGTCCGACAGTCAGTGTCGGATATGAAGTATTAAGTGAATTGCCGAAAGAGCGGCATGACCGTCCGATGCTTTCGTTGGATAAGACTAAAGAAGTGGGTAAGCTGGCGGAATTCCTGGGGGATCAGAGAGCGCTGCTGTCATGGAAGCTGGACGGACTGACGATTGTTCTGACTTACCGCGGCGGAAGCCTCTATAAAGCGGTCACCAGAGGAAACGGTGAGATTGGTGAAGTCATTACCAACAATGCCAGAACCTTTAAAAACCTGCCGCTTCAGATTAAACATCAGGGTGAGTTGATTCTGCGGGGAGAAGCGGTAATTGGATACTCTGATTTTGAGAAAATAAATCAGGAAATTGAAGATGAAGAAGCAAAATATAAAAATCCGCGCAATTTGTGCAGCGGATCGGTGCGGCAGTTAAATAATGAGATAACAGCAAAAAGAAATGTCAACTTCTTTGCATTTTCTTTAGTCAGCGCGGAAGGAGCAGATTTTCGTAATTCCCGGCAAGTGCAGATGAAATGGTTGAAAGGACAGGGGTTTGACGTCGTTGAATATCATGTTGTGGACAGTGGGAGCATAGCGGCAGTGGTGCAGCAGTTTGCAGATAAGATCACGAAGAATGATTTTCCGTCGGATGGGCTGGTAGTGACCTTTGATGATATCGCATATGGGAATTCACTGGGAAGTACGGCGAAATTTCCGCGTGATTCGATCGCTTTCAAATGGGCGGACGAGATCAAAGAATCGACCCTTCTGGAGATTGAATGGAGTGCATCACGAACCGGTCTGATCAATCCGGTGGCGATTTTTGAACCGGTTGAACTTGAGGGAACGACGGTCAGCCGGGCGAGTGTTCATAATATCAGCATTCTGGAAGAACTTGAACTGGGAATCGGTGATCAGATCGAGATCTACAAAGCGAATATGATCATTCCGCAGGTTGCTGAGAATCTGACCAGAAGCGGAGCCTGCGGCATTCCGGCAGTCTGTCCCGTATGTGACGGTGCGACAGAAATTCGTCAGATAAGCAATGCGAAATCATTATACTGTATTAATCCGGAGTGTGAAGCTAAGAAGATAAAATCTTTTGTATTATTTGTCAGCCGCAATGCGCTGAATATCGAAGGATTATCAGAAGCCACGCTGGAAAAATTTATTGGTAAAGGATTCATTAAATCATATAGTGACATCTTCCATCTCAACCGGTATGAAGAGGAAATATGTGAAATGGAAGGGTTGGGGAAAAAATCATTTGATAATTTGATTGCCAGTACCCAAAAGGCCCGCAGCACCACTCTTCCCAGAGTGATTTACGGACTGGGAATCAGTAATATCGGAGTGGCGAATGCAAAGATGATCTGTAGAGAATTCAGGTATGATGTGGATAAAATACTGAGTGTATCCGCAGAGGATCTTAGTGAGATAGACGGCGTCGGCGCAGTGATCGCGCAAACCTTTGTCGATTATTTTGCCGATCAGAACCATATCTTGGAACTGCAGGATTTATTAGCGGAACTGGAGCTTCCCAAAGAGCCTGCCGAAACCGGTGAACAACCTTTCGCCGGTGTCAATTTTGTGATTACCGGCAGCGTCAATCATTATGCCAACCGCAATGAGGTTAAGGAAGTTATCGAAGCGCGGGGCGGCAAAGTAACCGGTTCGGTCACCTCAAAGACCAATTACCTGATCAATAATGATGCAACATCTTCTTCTTCGAAGAATAAGAAAGCCCGTGATCTGGGCATACCTATTATATCCGAAGAAGAGTTTATCAATATGCTTAACGGCGGTGTAACCAGTAAATAAATGGGATTTCAGGAGGTACGAAAATGAGTATTGTACAAGTAACAACAGATAATTTTGAACAGGAAGTGTTAAAATCAGAACAGCCGGTGTTAATTGATTTCTGGGCTGCATGGTGTATGCCGTGCAAGCAGTTTGCGCCGACCTTTGAAGAGGTATCAGCAGAATATGAAGGCAAAGTGAAGTTTGTCAAGATTGATGTCGATGAAAGCAAGGAACTGGCGATTAAATATAAGGTTTTAAGCATACCGACAATTGCCGTTATTAAGGATGGTGAAATTGCCGACCGCCAGGCCGGGGTTATGCAGGCAGAAGGCCTGAAAGCATGGATTGACGGCGCAATTTAGAAAAACTTAATTTGTCTTCCGATACGTACTGGGATATAATGTAGCCATACGTAAGAAAGAAGGGATAATAATGTCAGAAAAAGATATACATGATGAAATTACAAATGATGATATAGAAGTGGTAGAGTCAGAAGATACCGATAAAGATACTAAAGATGAATATGAACGCTACTGTCTGGTGTGCCACCGGCCGGAAAGCCAGGTCGGGAAATTAATCGAGATGCCGAACAATCTGATGATTTGTCAGGATTGTATGCAGAAGAGCTTTGATACCCTGAATAATGGTAATATCGACTACAACCAATTGCTCAATATGCCTGGAGTGTCAGTACTCAATCTCGCGGATATGCCGCAGAATGTTCCAAAGAAACAGGCGGTTAAGAAAAAGAAGCCGAAGTCCCAGAAGGAACCGGAACTAAATATCCGGAATATCCCGGCTCCGCATAAAATAAAAGCCAGCCTCGATGAATATGTTATTGGTCAGGATCAGGCGAAAAAGGCGATGTCAGTGGCGGTATACAATCACTATAAGCGGGTTGCGACCGATATGATGGATGATATTGAAATTGAGAAATCCAACATGCTGATGATTGGACCGACCGGTTGCGGTAAGACCTATCTGGTCAAGACTCTGGCTAAGCTTTTGGATGTTCCGCTGGCAATAACCGATGCAACTTCACTGACCGAGGCCGGCTACATAGGCGATGATATCGAAAGTGTCATTTCGAAGCTGCTGGCCGCAGCGGATAATGATGTAGAAAAGGCGGAGCATGGAATTGTGTTTATCGATGAGATTGATAAGATTGCCAAGAAGAAGAACTCCAACCAGCGTGATGTCAGCGGCGAATCGGTTCAGCAGGGGATGCTGAAATTACTGGAAGGCAGTGAAATCGAAGTACCGGTAGGGGCAAACAGCAAGAATGCAATGGTTCCGCTGACGACGGTTAATACCAAGAATATTTTATTTATCTGCGGCGGTGCCTTTCCGGATCTGGATGTAATCATCAAAGAACGCCTGAATAGAAAGTCGTCAATGGGATTTGGAGCCGACTTGCGGGATAAATATGATCACGATAAAGCGATTCTTGAGAAAGTTACTATAGCTGATTTGCGCAACTTTGGTATGATCCCCGAGTTCATTGGCCGTCTGCCGATTATCTTCACCTTGCAGGGCTTAAACAGTGAGACTCTGATGCGCATATTAAAAGAACCGAAGAATGCCATTCTGAAGCAATATCAAAAGCTTCTGGCACTTGATGAAGTGAAGCTCGAATTTGAAGAAGCAGCTCTTGCGGCAATTGCAGAGAAGGCGATCGAACGGGATACCGGGGCGCGGGCACTGCGGGCGATTATCGAAGATTTTATGCTTGAAATTATGTACGAAGTTCCGAAAGACGACAGTATCGGACAGGTGATCATTACCAGAGAATACATTGAAGGTACAGGCGGTCCAAGGATCATCCTGCGCGGTCAGGAGATGCCGAAGCTTGCAGCGGAATAGAAGGAGGAGCAGTTGATGGATAAAGAGACGGTGACTAACTTTATGGATGTGTTAAATACACTGGCAAAAAATGTGTGGGTATTCATTCCCATCGCAGTGTTGATTACCGGTGTGAAATGCCTTAAGATCGTTATGGACAGCAGTGTCAGGAAGAGTGCACATCAGGCTGGAATAAGTGAAAGCGATATGTAAAACTATACAGCGCATATAAAGTTGATAACTGTGCGAAAAAGTGGGAAAGCCGCATACCTTAATGGGGTACGCGCGGTTTGATAAGTGGGTAGCCTGGAAAATAGGTTACTCTGCTTTATTTGTGTCAGAGAATATGTAAAGGCAAATAGCGGTTGTAAAAAATTGTACAATGCTTACAGTTAGCCCAATTTGTAAGGGGCGGCAGACAGGATACGTGCATAAAATGACATTAGATGAGGTGGTGGCTTAGAACAATAGCGGTCTAAAAATTCAGACCGCTATCATGACAAGGATAATTACTCAGCGTAAGCTTCAGTTTCGTATTTATCTTCTTTGTAGTGTTTATCTTCCTTTTTGTTTTTGTCACAATCGACGTACACGTTTATATCAACACATTCATGGTTGTCGCATTTTTTATCGCAGTCAACATAAATATTAAGACTAACGCAAGATTCTTTGCTATAACTCATAAGTCATCACCTCCACTATCTATTATATGAATTTTGTCGAATGAGGTTACTCCATGCTATCAGGAGAATTATATCACGCAGGTAATACAATAACGGGCAGGAATCAGTGTTGCAATCAGCTCGGGAAGAGGGTATACTAGAGTTGGGTTAATTAATCCGAATCTGGCAGCGCTGGCTGCTGGCGGAACGGACAACTTATCAGTTACGGCTATGGATTATGAAATTTATATCATATATTTGAGCAGATTCGAAAATAATAATAATTTGCGAAAGGAGAAAAGAAGATGCAGGACTTTTTTGATGATTTGGGAAAGCGTATTACCGAAACCGCCGATGAAGTGGTAAAACGTACCGGTGAGGTGCTGGAGGTACAGAAGATCAGATCACAGATCCGGACGCTGACAAGAAGCAGCGAGAGGGATTTCCTGGATATGGGAAAGATAATCTATGAGAAATTCCGGGATGGTGAAATGGTCGATGATGCATTTATCGGATTTTGTGAAGAGATTGAAAGAAGAGATGAGAAAATCGAAGAATATGAAGCAGAGATTACACGGATAAAGGAAGAAGAATAATTATGGTACTGGTTTGTGTCGGGATAGCGGCAGGGCTGTTTTTGACCGATGTGGTGATTAAGCAGCATGTCGAAGATAATATGAAGAAGAATAAGACTCATGAAATTGCGGGTGGTAAGATTGAGATACGGAAGGTTCATAATCATGGATTTGCTTTTAATCTACTGGATCATAAGCCTTATATAGTAAAAATGGTGTCTGTGACTACCGGCGTGCTTTTAGCGTGTTATCAATTGTGGCTGTTGTGTCGGAAAGGGCGTTTCTTTGAAAAGCTGGGCGGCGCGATTGCACTTGGCGGGGCATTCAGTAATATGTATGACCGGGTGGTCCGGGGATATGTGGTCGATTATTTTGGATTTAAGAGCAAGTGGAAGAAGTTTCGGAGGCTGACCTTTAATATTGGGGATGTTTGTCTGGTGCTGGGGGCGGTTATTTCTGTTTTGAGTCATCGGGATTAATGGAAAGAAGCTGCCGTAACAGGAGATTGTCACAACGAGGTGAGATTCCGGCAATACCCGGACAGGGATCGCGGACACGCGCTTGGTTTAGGGCTTCTAAGAATAAAAATCGCAGATATTTGAGAACCGAACACATTCATCGCAGAATCTGATGATTCTGCAATTCAGGTGTTCTTTCGTCCGGTGTGTGAAGCACCGGACTCATCTCGAATATCTGCGATTTTTCTTCTAAGAAGCTCTACAACACGCTTGAATGTCCGCGATCCCTGTCCGGGTATTGCCGGAATCTCACCTCGTTGTGACAATCTCCTGTTACGGCAGCTTCTTTCTTGCGCCGGTGCTCAGGACGGAAGATAAGGGGGGAGAGGGGGAGCGGTTGGTATAGGCGTTAGGTGTTAAGTGTTCGTGTTTAGGAAGTCGGTTATTTGGCCTAGGATTGTGGTCATCAGGCGGGTGCGGGATTCGACGGTGGCCCAGGCGATGTGGGGGGTGATGAATAGTTTCTGGCTGTCTTTGATGCGTAACAGTGGGTTGTCGGGGCGCATGGGTTCGGCGCTGAGGACGTCCAGGCCGGCGGCTGCGATGGTGTTGGTCTGCAGGGCGGCGGTTAGGTCGGACTCGTTGATGATGGGGCCGCGGCCGGCGTTTAGGAGGATGCAGGTGGGTTTCATTTTGCTGAGGGTACTCTGGTTGATCAGGTTCTCGGTGTGCTCGTTTAATGGAGCGTGGATCGAGATGATGTCTGAGGTTGCCAGCAGGGTATCGAAATCGACCTGGTGGTAGCCTTCCTGAGGGGCGCTGCCGGAAGGGGAACAGTAGATGACGGTGGAGCCGAAGGCTTTGGCGATGTCGGCGACCTTGCGGCCGATGGCACCGAGGCCGATGATTCCCCAGGTCATGCTGCTTAATTCGTGAAAGCGCTTTTCAAAATGCGTGAATATGGTGTCGTTTACGTAGTGTTCTTCCTTTATGTAGTCGTCGTAGTATCTTGATTTTTCCAGCAGGTAGAAGAGCATGGAGAAGGTGTGCTGGGCGACGCTGTCGGTGGAGTAGCCTGCGACGTTGCGCCAGGCGATATTACGGCTGCCTAAATAGTCTTTATCCAGATTGTTGGTTCCGGTGGCGGCGACACATACCAGCTTTAGGTTGGCAGCAGTACCGATGGTCTGTTCGTTGATTTCGGCCTTGTTTACAATAATGATATCGGCGTCTTTGACGCGCTCCGGTGTCTGTTTGGGAGTAGTGAAATTGTATTTGGTTACTTCACCCAGTGTGTCGTATCCTGACAGGTCGATATCATCTCCGATAGTTTTTGAATCTAAAAATACGATTTTCATGAAAGGATCCTCCTTGATTGATAATAATAGTTTCATTATCATGGAAATAAAAGATGAAGTCAAGAGGTTTAATTCTATGATAAAAGATGCTATAATATGAAATTGGGAAAGGAGCTTAGATGATATGATACAGGAAATTCAACCTCATATTTACAGGAATGAGTACCGGCCGGTTAAGCCGGATGAAGACAGTGTTTTGCTTTGCTATAAAGAGCGGGAAGTGCTAATACAGAAAGAAGAGAATAACATAAAGCTGCCGCGGTTTGGTGATTTTGAAGTGGGCAGCGGAAAGCTATATGAAGATTATACATATTTGTTTACAATTGATAATGAGCGTTTCTATCTGGGAAGTGATGTGCCGGCAGAAGGAGATTCGACATTTCGATGGGAGAACATCGGAATATTTAGAACGGCGCGGCCGCAGCATCTGGCATTTGCTGAGATTACCGGATATCAGCTGCATAACTGGTATCAGAGTCACCGGTTCTGTGGAAAATGCGGATCCCGGATGCGGCCGGATGGGAAAGAACGGATGCTGTATTGTGATGTATGCAAGACAATGGAGTATCCGAAAATTGCACCGGCGGTGATCGTCGGGGTAACCAATGGCGATTCGATCCTGATGTCTAAGTATGCCGGGCGGGAATATACCAATTATGCGCTGCTGGCAGGATTTGCAGAGATCGGTGAGGCGATTGAAGAAACCGTCAGCCGCGAAGTGATGGAAGAAGTTGGCCTGAAAGTGAAAAATATCCGGTATTATAAAAGCCAGCCGTGGGCGCTTTCTGAAAGCCTGCTATTAGGATTTTTTGCAGAATTGGAAGGGGATACGCAGATTACTCTTGATAAAGAAGAGCTGGCGATGGCAGACTGGTTTAAGCGGGATGAAATCCCGGTTCGAGCAGAAGGTGTAAGTTTGACGAATGAAATGATTGTAGCGTTTAAAAATGGTTTTGGGTGTTGACAGTTAAAAATTGAAAAGTTATACTAAGAATGGAAAGAGCGATTGCGAATTATACTATTGTTAATAATTTGCGTTCGCTTTTTTGTGTCTTTTAAAAGAGAAAAATATAAATTTATAGAAGTGAGGTAAGACTATGAAACAGATAAAAGCTAAAGAACTGACTCTGGATATTCTAATTGATATCATCGGCGGAATTCTGATGGCGGTCGGAATCTACAACTTTGCCGTGGCGGCAGATTTTCCTTTGACCGGTTTTTCAGGATTGGCAGTGATTATCTATCGGTTGACCGGGTTGCCGATTGGTATGACGACGATAGTGTTAAACATACCGGTAGCAATATTATGTTATAAACTGTTG
>Ga0153946_1000660_pt1 | contig 15146 bp, 20 predicted proteins | sample TSNJ030MetaG_FD_104751 | JGI IMG/M metagenome (GOLD analysis project Ga0153946, IMG submission 104751) | Attine ant fungus gardens microbial communities from New Jersey, USA - TSNJ030 MetaG | ecosystem: Host-associated > Fungi > Mycelium > Unclassified | place: USA: New Jersey, Wharton State... | reverse complement strand
TTCCACTCCAGAAAATGTGTTGGTAGCCATATCGCAACGTCATTACTGTGGATAGCAATGGTATCCATCCTCGCTACTCTCAGGATTGACAAGTGCAAAGACGAATTCGGGAATGTTATCGAACCAGTCATAGATTTCAAATCCGCTAATATTGTCGCGTACGTTTTTCCTTTTTGGATGTCCATAACATGCTCAACTTGCAAACTAGGCTTCCAACTCCATTCAAATGTTCAATAAAACCTCGTTCTTCAGAAAGCGAAAAGCTAATTTTTGCTGCTGCAGAACAAAGTTATTGATTTTATTATTGAGATTTGTTTCTGTCTCTGGCAAACGTTGTAATTACAATTCTCTTCGTCGTGCCCAAGCGTTCCTTTGCCAGATCTCACATGAGAGTATGGGAGTACCTAGCAGGATGGAAGATGTACAGATTCGCCTGGAATAGAACCAAGAGAGGGCATGTGGAGGGAGTATATTGTGAATGATGGTCGAACTCTCACCTCAAAATCCAACTCCTTGTTGTCGTCGCAGCAGTAACGAAAGAGCTTGAGGGAGAAATGGAGTCACAGACAAATGTGTCGTTGGCAGGGAGTGAAAAGCCATTTTGATGCCTTCTAAGTCCTGGTCATTCTGGATAGCCATTTGTTTTTGCCTCTTTAGCTGACTGTCTAGATTGAACAGGATACTGATTAATATTCAAGCAAAAAAAGCAATTTTAGTGAGGTAGATCATTAATCTTCAGGACTCCAACAAAAAGATACGGCTGGAGGACATTATGATCTGAGATAAGCTGGCTGATACACAATGATCTGTGTGCACAAATTCCCTGTATGATATTGACGCGAGTCGAGCGTCAGGACCAGAGATCCTGGGCACTGAATGACTAAGAAGCATTTCATTATGACGTGGAACAATGAACTGTTACTACATGAGTCTGAAAGCCAGGCTCAATCGAATCGATGATCCAGTTGAGTGATCCAGTTGAGTACAGTTGCTTTAGATTAAAGGAAAGCATCTGACATAGGATTGGGTTGTGATTCTGGACTACCATTATGTATAGTCGGCTGAAGATGATAAAAGGTGGGTGGACGCATTGCAACGCTGAAAGATTGCGCACTTGATTAAACATGATTCATGGGAGAGGTGTCACTGGGAGGAATGATAACAGGCTCATGGTGTGAGTCGCTAGTGCTCGCGCTGTTCAGAGAACTATTTCTTGAAGGATTTGAACACTCCATCTTGGGAGTTTGAAGCGAATGGAAATTTGTGAGTGCCTGGGCAAGGTCATCAAGCTGTAGACATTGAGCCTTTGTTGGTGGTTGCAAGGTAGATGAGCCAACCTTGACCATCATGGCATCTATCGCTTCCTTTCTGCCTTGAAATTGGGTCGCCAGCTTTTTGAATTCTCTTTCCCGAGCCCTTAGTTTCTCTGCCTCCTCATCCACTGCACCTACTGTCTCTTCATCTTCTATATCGCCACCAGTGACTGAGCTTGCGCTTGCCGTTCTAGGACGAGGAAAACCAGTGGCCCGCGATGAGTTTCCAAGAGAGCCCTTCCCCTTACCGTCGGGTTGCTTTCCAAGGGCAACACCTTCTAGGTCCACGTGCATTCGAGCGATCTGGTGCTGGAGATCGAGGACTCGCGACAGATGCGACCACATTTCATCATGAGAACTTTCATTATTTGCAGGCATGCTTTCCCCTTCACGTTCGGCTGACTCTACAGGCACGATTATACCAAGGGGTGAGCCGTCAAAAGGGTCGTAGAGCCTGGTAGCGAGGGAAGGATTGCTTGTAAAAGAAGCAGCTGGGCTAGCTAAAAAATTCACAGGTTCATTTAGGGAGCGTGACTTGTAATTGGTATTGGAGCCATCAAGGAGTGACAGGGACGTGGCACCCAACTCGTTTGCCAAAGGTAACCCGCCCTCTGATCGGTCCTGAACGTTGTACACTTTTTCGAGTATCCGGTCATGAGGTGTACTCAAAGCGGTAAAGTTCCATGAGCCTTGCTTCAAATTGCGCTTTGCCGAAGAGGTGCGGTGCAAGGAGGTGGGGACATCTGCAGAACTTGCATATGGCCCGAGCGTAGAACTATAGCCGTCAATGGAACGTAGCGCCCCAGTTAATCGTTGTGATGAGCTATCCATGGGATGTTTTGTAGGATTCTGATCAAAAAAGACGGAAGTGTCATGGCACGTGACATACCGATACAGTAAAGACTTGATTTCATCCCACAAATGGACAACACTCACGTGCATATTATATCCAACATATGACTGTACGTTCAAGAATCATATATTCCTCCGATGATCGCAAATCCAACACAGCATTCCGGTGGCCTAGGAATCCGCAGTATAAGCGCAGTAGCGCAGTTTTGATTCAATTTGACTCCATTACAGTTCGTCGTTGACCTATAAAAGCCCTTTGCCGTCATTTTATCTCACTACCTATGTCGATCATCTTCAAGCTCAAATACAGAGACATCACTCGCCGTACCATTCTTGCAAAGCTGCCCGAATGGAATGTTCTTGCTGAAAGGCTATCATCTATTTTCCTTGTTCCAGTGGCTGATGTTGGCGTGTCATATCTTGATAGGGATGGCGATGAAATAACTTTGAACTCCCAAGAGGAACTCGATGACTTCTATACAACCACTTATAGAGACGGCGAGAGCATTAGATTCACTGTTAAAGATCTTTCTGCTTCCCATTCTATCTCGAGAGATTCTCATGAATTTACCTTTCGTCACCCTCCGGGTTTCCCTCCTGCCCACTATACTGAACCAGAATTAACTCTCTCTTACGGAATGCCGCCGCCGCCGCCATTCTCTCCTTTGCATCATCACCAGGTAGCTCAACCTCCTACACACCTTCACCCTCAGAGTGGCGAGAGAATGGGTCATGGGCCTCACGGTCATCATGAACACCATCGACACCGTCAGCATCCACATAACAGGCCAAGTCGCTGGCATCATCAATCTCCACCTTTAATTCCCTCTTTGAGTGTAACACTTTGGGGCCCACATGGTTCTGCCCATCGGTCCCCACCAGACCATCTCTCTGATCATTCCCACTCAGGACCTAGTTTGAGTGCACTCTCTCATGAAATTCCCAATGCAGCTCCTGAATCTCCACATGTCCCTGATTTTCCTGTCTGACATGTATCTCTAATCCTCCAACCTTCTCCGTCATGGGGTCCGTGGTGATGTACAGAAATTGCCCGAGTAAATAGAAGTCGAGGTTATCTAGTATAGTTGTGATCATCTGCACTTAGTAACCAATCCTTCTACTGTATTAATTCATTGGATGTCAATGATATCAGTCTTGAAGAAATAACTCTGACTATCACCCCAAGACGGATTGCAACATAAAACTGTTTGCTTCAGAATGCTTTTGACTGAGATACTATCCAATAAAACACGACGAAAATTTAAGCTACCCTTTTGATGCCTTCGTGGGGTTTCCTGATTATAGGCAGCTACCTTCAAGAATTGTTTCAGCTTTGGCTGAGAATTTGCTCCTCGCTTACTTACCCGGAACCGCCTTCCCAGCAGAATTAACCTTGGAGGTAAGAGGGTTATTACTACACAACAATCCTCGAACGAAAGCTTCTGCAACGACAAGCGCCCCAGCAGGACTCGTATGAAGATGATCATTAGGATAAAACGTGGTTGTCTGCGTTTCACCAAGAGCATCGTAAGCTGCTGCCGTATAAGCGTAATGATCAACATAGGTGATATTCCTCCTAATCCCGATGCTTTGTGCGTAAGTTACAAACCGATTCGGACCCGCAATCTGACCATTATCCCAGATGTTGTCGGGGGTCACAGATGAGATGATTGGGATGGCACCTTTGTTCAAGGCTGCAGCAACTGCATTTTCGATGTAGAATGCAAAGCTGTGGATCGTAATGGTCTGACCACTAACAAGAATTCAGTGAGTCTATGTAACACTGATCAGTGAAAAATGTCCTAACGTCGCGGTCGTGACAGTGCTGGTGATGTTATAGCCATCTCCTACTGCATCTTGCTTTCCGTTGTCCACAGCCCCTGCGCTTACATCGTTGTGGCCAAACTCTATGATGACATAGTCACCCGCCTGGGTGCTGCTGATTAGGGAGTCGAAGAGTCCTTGATCGCTAAACGATCTAGCACTTTCCCCACCGACCGCATCATTGACAACGGGGATAGTCAGAAACTGTGGCAGCAAAACGCCCCAACCTGAAAAGTGGTATTTCAACAATGCATTAGGTCATCTCTCCATTGGCAGGGAACAAACCTTGGGTACCACCGCCTCCTCCACCTAAGGCCATGGTAGAATCACCCGCAAGCCTTACGGTCTGCGATGCAACGTGAAGGAAAAAGAAAGATAGCCCAAGTAACTGGAGCATACACATATTCCCCAGACGATTGAGTATAACAACTGCTTCCAAGGTTTTAAAGGTCGAAGAGCGGATTAAAACGGGCCACTTGAGCCGTCAGAAGAGCAGTATTTATTGAGAATATCTGCATGTGAACTACATGCTATTCTTGATATTTCTTGGAGCCCGTCATTGATGTACAACCCGGAGTTGGATTAAATTGCGTGAAAGATGTACCCAATCTCATGACCTAGTCCATGTCTCCAAGAAGCCCAACGATCCGGGGCGTAGCTTATCGGGCCGCAGCTTGACCATCATACAAAGACAACCGCTGGATACCGGAAAAATAAGCGGAGCAGATTCCTGAGAAAAAGCGTTTTGCTGTGAATACTGATTTGAAAAAGCCCTACTTTATTCGTCTTCAGCATTCAGATCATCTTCAATCTCCTCCTCCTCTTCCTCATCCTCGTCTTCATCCTCGTCTTCATCATCTTCATCATCATCATCATCATCACCATCATCATCTTCGTCCTCGTCATCTTCGTCCTCATCCTCGTCCATTGTTTGATCAGCTTGAGCTTGAGCTTGAGCTTGAGGTTGAGGGTTATGTCCTGGAGTACCACTGGCCATTTTCCTTGCCTGTATCGCTCGGAGTGCTTCTTCCCTTTCTTCATCAACGGGTAGAAGTTCGTCCAAAGCCAAATCTCGCCATCTCAAAGTACCATTTATACCTCCGCCAGCGTAACCCATGTCCTCAAATAGAGCGCGTGACGTAGGATCATAAGGAGGCCGAGGCCGTGCAGCAGGGTGCTTGATGTTAGTTGGATTGCCGTAAGGATAAGATGGGTGCACTTGAGAAGGTAAAACTAAATATCTTGTAAGCAAAAATGGCCCAATAGAAATTCTCAAATGAACTCACCGTCTGAATCATCTGGATTGGGAGGTACTAAATGTAGTGGAATATCGAGCTCTTTTGTCGCCTCAGCACCATATCCCATATGGAGTACTCCGTTTCCTACATACCATCGTCTGAAAGATCTCCTTTGATATACTCAGGTGAATCTATTGTGTCAAGTAGCAAAAGATCATTTCGAGTCATATGCAGATAACAGAATGTGAGATCCTAAAACAATAAGTCATGAATACTCATAGGTGTGCTGACAGTTCCTTACGGTCATCGTGGACAGGACTTCAGATATATATATAGATGAATCGACGCGTCGTATGCAGGAACAAACAAGAGTAAATAGACACTACTACAGACATTGATCTAGGGTAATTATAAGCACAAGCTACAAATCATATTACGGATTGCTCACTTGGTACGGTTTGACCAGCAGAGTTGACTCTTGATTTCAGCGCATTGTTCCCGCACAACAGGCCTCTGACGAATGCTTGTGCGACAATATTCGCACCTGTAACGGATGTATGAGTATGATCAGCCGGATAAAAGGCAGTGACAGCTGTCTGTCCCAATGCATCGTATGCTTGCGCAACGTATGCGTAATGGTCAACATAGGCTGCGCCCGTGCGACTAGCAGCCTCTTGTGCATATCCGACAAATCGAGGTCCAGCTCCAATTTCCCCGTTTGTCCAGATATTGTCGGGAGTCTGAGAAGACACAATAGGAATTGCGCCTTTTGCTTGAAGGGCTGTGACTGCATTTTGGATGTAATAGGGGAAGGTGTGGATTACAATCTGTTGTCCTCTTAACTAGAATGAGCTGATCACTTTCAGGAGCAGGATGAAATGACTTACACAGAATTAGTCACAGTCGAAGTCGTGTCGTATCCATCACCAAAGGCGTCCTCTCTGCCATTATCAACAGTTCCACTCAGACCATCGTTATGGCCAAATTCAATGACCACGAAATCCCCACTATTGACAGTATCAATAAGAGTGTTGAATCGACCCTCATCGGTGTACGATCTCGCAGAGCGACCGGCAATGGCACTATTCACCACTGGGATTGTTAAATATTGGCCTAGGTATTGACCCCAACCTAGAGGAAGATGTGAGCATCGTATATTCTGAGCACATATGAGCAATACTTGCCGTCTGTACCAGGAGCAGCAGAACCTCCTCCCCCACGCGCCATCGTCGAGTCTCCGGCCATGTAAACGGTCTGACCATTCACAGCATAGGTGAAAAGTGCAGCAACTATCAGCGAAGCAGGAAGGCGCATCTTTCTCAAACTGCTGATTTACAACTGTCTACATCTCCTACTTTTTATATTGCTATTCATCCGTCAAGCAGTTTTCTAGCCAGAGTAACAACTATCCGGGCCGTCGGTTGCTGTCAAGTGACAGCCAAATGTTCACATGCCACATGGATATCCTACGACATATTTCCGTCACGCTTCTTCCTCATTTTCGTCTTCTTCGTTCTCACTGTCTTTGATTTGCAAGGCACTGAATCTTCCGATGTTCTCTGCTGGGAAATCTTCCCCAGATTCTCCAGTATCTGTAAGTAACTCTGGGCTGTCTTCATCTTGGATTTCTCGTCCCCCTTCCTCATCACTGTCATTTTCATTTTCACTCTCATCATCCTCATTGTCTCGGCCTGAAATCCATATACCTACATTCGTTTCTAGGCTCTCTTTTACTACCAAATCAGACGAAGTGCCCGGCGGCCAGAATGCCCATGACAACCGACCCTCTGCAAGCGCACGGAGGACTGAGAATAACCAGTCAGTAAACGTAACACTCTCCATAAATTTTGTCCCCATACTTGCATTGCCTGCCCTGTAAATGTCAGGCCGACCCGCCTTAGCTGTAACCCAACCTCTACTATTCGCGTGTGCAATCAAGATATCCATAGCAGTCCACTGAAGCAATTTTGGCTTGGGCAGTGGCATGCCTTCTCTCCAGGTCCTTTTGTCCTCAATCGCAGATTCTGTTGCAGCTGGATGGTTTAATCTGTAAGTCTTCTCAAGAGGAAAAATCTGAGCTATGTAATGGATACATGCTGGGATGGCCGATACTTTTGAAATAGGCACAATTCCAGTTAACACCTGTTTTGTTGAGTTGATTGGAGAATGATGATTTGTCAGGAGTCCAATATACCTGCATTTCCATCGGCATATAATTTGGCATAACAAGACCAGGACAATCCACAAGACGGACATCCTTCGTCCAGTACAGTGTTTGAAAATGCTTTGTCTATCAATTGCATCAGTAATCAAACCAAGCAATCAATTGGAAAGGCTCACCTTACCTGGAGTTTTGGATGTTCGTACTCGCCGGGAACCAAAAAGAGCATTAAGAAGTGACGATTTTCCAGCGTTCGGTTGACCTAGACCTTTGAGCATACGGTTGACATGACATAGGGGAAGTATATTACCTATAAGTCCCACTGTCAAGGTCTCAGATTCCTTTTCGTCGAAATTTGTACCTTCCGCCTTTCTACCATTGGGTACCGATTGCAATGACGTTGTGCCTTCAACAATAGCGCCTAGTTGATCACCATCCACGCTCAAAACTTCATCCCAGTCTATTTCCCGTTTCACCGGAGGAACCCAATTTCTCAGCTTTACGAGGTTCTTCGTCACTTTCTCAGGTGGTTCCAGCATCTCGGCGTGAGTCTCCCTGATACCCTTTACCAACCGGCGGCGGAAGGTATCAGGGAGATGAGGCTCGAGCTGATTTTTTCCTTGATATATAGTCGTCGTATTTTTGTGGGCGTACGACTCAACTTGAATAACGCGTATATTGGGATAGGTGGCTTTGAAATGCTTCATCCATTCAGTCGCGCGCACAGGACCAGTAATATCGACCTTTGTCAGAACGAGGATAACTTTACGATTCACTAGATAATCTGCAAGTGACGGTGGAAAGTGGAGAAGCGGAGATCTCGAGTCGAGGAGGACCAGGATGATTTGTGAGATTTCTGTAACACGCCATCTGCACAAACGCTCGGTCTTAAATGAAGAGAAAAATGAATCATAAGTGGATTTATCTCACAATTGTCGCCAGACCTCTATATTACGCTCAAAATATGTAGGAGATGGAGGGCCAGCAAGAGGCTTGCCATAGAATTCCTGTGCATCTTCTGATCCGAGTGGCTCTGACTTCCGACCTTTCTGCCACCGCTCGACTAATTCATCTGTTTGAGCTAGCCATTTCTTGAAGAATCCTTCTTCGTTATGTTCTACCTCCTTTTTAAACATATCGAAGCGCCACTTGGGTCGCTTAGGACATGAAAGAATACCAAGCTCCGTCGTTGAACCGTCATTAGCGAAATCATGAGAGTGGGCTACTTTGTACGAAATTGGTCGAAAAAGGGGGGCAGTAGACGCGACAGCCTCTGTCTCTTCGAGGAATGTCTGGGGGAGCTTAATGAAGACAGATTGCAGCTTCCTGGCTGATGTAGTAACTACATCAGAGTTGCCCAACTTGCCAATTGGAACCGCTCTGACTCGCTTGTGACCACGAGGAAGCTGATTTGTAGGTTTTGCAGGTGAAGGGTCACCTCGCTTGATGGCACGCCTGATTTGCTGTTGTTCCTTCTTCTGCTTCCCGGAGATCGGCCTGCGACGAGGCATTGAAATAAATCTGAAGGTGATGTCATCAAGTAAACACTTGAGTCACAGATGTCACGCTGCTATACATCCACTTTCACAGGATGTCATGTTTATGAGAAAATATCATGATTTCTATGCTTCGACCGTCTGAAACACAATCAACCACTGGTAACAGTTGGGGTGAGTCATCATTCTAATCCAGCGGATGCATGCATTAGAATTTCGTATCACAAAATACAAGACAGATAGCATCATCATGTGAGTGGGACTATACCAAGCTGAGAATGTATCATAACATTCAATGGCATGTACCTCCAAATTTCTATAGCATTCATCAGTCTTGATTGGGTTGTCCAGAAAACTCTGAAGTTGGTTCATTTAAGTGATACAAAAAATTTGTTTTGCAAGCCCTCAACAGAAAGTAGAACTCTAAAGATAGAAAGAGTATTGTTTGGATACTATTTGTCCCATTTTTTTCAGGTCATCAATCATTGTGTTCGGCGACACTGCTCCCCGGATGGCAGCACCAAAGTCTTCTCGTGCCGATAGGTCCAAGCCTAACACTCGTGTAAACCAAGAAAGGCCCGTGAACTCGAAAAAAGGAAAGGGAAAAGAGAAATCCGCAAAGCCTCCATCAAAACATACTTTAATTCCATCTGCGAATTGGAATGAACAAGAGATTCCTTGGGAATGGACAGTCATAACCTCTTCAGCCGCGAGCAGAGTATCTCCGATATTCACAAAAGACGGAGGGTATGTCTGTCTAGTTTCAAAAATATCTTTATTCTTGATGTCTCCTAGTCATTTTTTCTCCCTCGTTGGGTCGTCTGTGAAGATCCACTCAACAGCAACGGGTCAGATCGTATCAACACTCAAACCACCGAACTCCAGCTCTACGTCGAATGACCAATTAAAAGTGTTTTCTTGCGCGGTCATCAATCCTCACAACCCATTTCAATTGATCACTGGCTCCTTAGATGGATCCTTGATGGTCTGGGATTTCTTGGATGGTTCATTACTCAGAACAATTGATATTTCTCAACCTGTCTATTACCTCTGCGCACATGAACAATTCAAGGACTACGTTTTTGTCGTTGTGTCTCGTTCAGAAAAGGGTGTGTCGTCTGATCCATGTTATCCATTCATCCGAATTTATTTCTCTTCAAGATCAGAATGCTGCCGTGATGCGTGTGTCTTTGCAGAACAGTGCTTCTGCTAACTCTATGTCCCTGCGATCAGCAGATGAGTTGGTTGTAGGAAAGATCCTGTCTCCCACGGGGTTGGCTATTGCACCTAATGGAGCTTGGCTGGTGGCCACGGCAGGGCACAAAGTCTACGTTGCGAGGACGTCGGCTTTGACGGCGGGCTTCACAAAGTATGTGTCTCCCGAACGTCTTACCTGCTTGGCTTTCCACCCCTTAGAAGAGTATTTTGCAACGGGGGACGACAAAGGTGTTGTTCGGCTCTGGTACTGTCTCAACGAAGAATCTGTCACAAATGTGGAAGGCGTGGAGAAAAAGACACAAACATCGCTCATGCATTGGCATGCACACCCAGTTTCTACGTTGACTTTCACAGTCAATGGTGCTTATCTATTGAGCGGAGGTGAAGAGGCAGTGTTGGTAATATGGCAGCTGCACACTGGCCGTAGGGAGTTTGTTCCTCGAGTGGGATCTGCTATCAATACTGTGTCCGTGACAAGATCGAACAATGGGGAGGAGTATCTATTGGGACTAGCAGATGCGACATATGTATTTGTCAATGCTAATAACCTGAAGATTTCCAGAAGCTATTCGCGACTGAAACTTGGTGTGTATTTTATTGTGCATTCATAATTTTACTTACATTTGTGGGCAGATCCTGGCGTATATGACCACGATCCTTCTCCATCAAAGATACGTTCATCCCCCTTGGCGGTTCACTCTTTGTCTTCAACCCTCCTTTTACCTTCTTCTCATCCCTCCTCTCTTCAAATATACTCCCTCTCAACATCCACTGTGAATTATGAGCTTGAGGTCTCGCCTTCCAACCGGACATCACGAAGAGAGGACAAGCCAATAGAGCCTCCTCGAGTGGAGCAATGTGTTGTTTCCTCTTCAGGACATTGGATGGCAACCGTGGATACACGGGAAAACGATGGCGATTTTCGAGCAGAGATATATCTCAAGCTCTGGGCCTGGAATGACAAGAGTGCTGTTTGGGTACTCAACACCCGGATTGACAAACCTCATATGGACAAGAAGATAACGTCATTGGAGTTCTCTCCTGGGCATGCTGAAGACATGCCGTTGCAGCTGGTCACCACTGGCGAAGATGGTATTGTCAAAGTGTGGCGGCTCAGAGACCAGAAACTGAAAACGGGGGAGAAAGAAGGTGAGGAAGCAGTTTCTTGAGTGGGTACCTAGGTTTTCTAATTTCAAGTAGAGTTCTGGGTCACCCGAGCCACTCTCAAATATCACTCGGAGAAGCCATGGAGCGCCTCCTGGTCTCACGATGCCTCATTACTCGCTGTCAGTTACGAGTCTTGTGTCAATGTGTACGAGACAACAACATATGCCATGATCCAAACTCTTGCACCTTTTGAATGTCCAAGACCAAAAAACGTTCACTTCATTGGAGGGAGGAATTTGCTGATCTCAGGCAATACTCAGTTTGTTCTTTGGGATGTTCTGGCCCATACAGGTGAGTGACGAATGTATGGTCGGTCATCTTTGTTTTCATCTGAAGTCAATTTCCAGTATGCTGGCATCAATATACTTGTCGTGATATTCAGTCTATATCCTTACACCCTTCTGGATCGTCATTTGCTGTTTTCGAGAACCTTGGTTCCAGTGGTGCACAAACAACGCGGATCTCATTCTTTACCCTGCAATCCCCGGAACCGACTAAAGTTTCGACTCTACCGTTCATTTTGCGGAGTAAAGTTTGGTTTTCCAACGCAGCTGAACCCTCGCATTACTCGTTCCTTGGGATTAACCAAAGCTGGAACCTTGTTGCCTTTGGCGATTCTGTTAATCTCATTGAAGAGGATATCTCGGCGAAAAAACTTGCCACTGGTAATACTGTGAATAAGCAGCCAACTTTGTTGGAGAGCATTTTTGGACCTTTGTCTATCAATCCCATGAATACGACTCCGTTCAAACCGGCATCGCATCAAGTTCCGATCTCATCCGAGTCGTCAAGGGAAGTCCTTGAGACACCAGCATATCTCACCCCGGCCATCAACACGTTCTTCGACTCCTTGATTGACACATTCCTGAAGAAGCGCGTCAGTGAGGTCGAGGCTCAACCACTTGGCGCTTTGCAGATGGAAATTGATGAGGACGATGAGATGGAAGTGGATCAACCTCAGACAATGGCCATTGCCTCTGCTCGGACAGTTGCTGCCTCAGAAATGAATGATCTTGTAGGTTTGTTCAGGAAATACGTTATACAAGGTCAGTTCGGAGCTACAATATCGGTCATGTTGACCTCTTACCTGGTCTACAGATCAAACGCCATCATCACACGTTACAAAACCAATTAGCAGGATGGAAAATGGTCGAGATTCTTCTACAGCTAGCAGATCACCACACAAGCCTCTTTCAAATGGCACTTCACGCCAAACAAAAAAGCCTGCAGTCAAGGCCCACGATGAATTTGATAATTCAAATTTGCCATCATCCCCAACATTGGTAAACGGTAAAAAGCGCAAAAAGCTTTAATTCGGTGTATAGTAGACGTAGTATGTTTGCATGGGTTATATTGACATTTGCATTGTATCGTCATATGGTACATATCTAATCATCGTGCTTAACAAATTAATGAAGACACATTAGAAGCGAGATAGCAACGGGCAGAAAACGAAATAATTTCAAGAATACCGAGATTTGACAACGAAAGCCATCCTAAGTATTCATTCCATGGGTGATTCTTCGTCACTGATTTTCGAAGGATGGTTATGGGTTAAGAGCGTGACGGCGAGCTGCCGAAGGGTATCTCTTTCCTGGGCATCCAGCTCCAACCAATACATTTGGGCGATGTAAACCTTGTCAAGACCATACCCAGCTTGTCTTCGGAATGCAAGGAATTTAGACAGGGAGTCCCAGGAGGTGTCATTGACATCAAGACTGTTCAGGTCGGGGAAAAGGATATACGAGGGGTCGAGTGCACAACTACTATCGCTGAAGTCCGGGTATTCGAGAAGCGTCTGAGGATTAAAGTGGAGAGCATCCCAGAACGACTCGCTTATTTTGGATACCTGTAAGAATCTAACATCTGGCATGGATGCAAACATACGAACGAGAGCCCTGGTTCCACGTTCTTCTGGTGAAAGATCAATGAACACCATAGTCAATGACCGGACCTTGGGAAAGAGACCAGTCAATCGCTCGAAAAGGGCGGTATAATCCTCTCCGGTGAATCCATACAGTGCTAGTTCCTCCAATCCAGGCGCGACGAAGCTGGAAAGTACGAACTGTACGTAGTTAAGTGCAAAGTCCGCAAGGATCAGGCTCTTGAGATCAGGCAATGTCACAGGTAGATGAAATTCGCCAGGTGGTCTCCACTTCGGCCCTGCGCCGTGTAGGACGAGGTGACCAAGTTTGGGACAGTTGGAGAGAATATCACAAAAACGATCCATATCTGGGGCGGAGTCTAGAGGAATACGACGAATGTCGAGAGTCGTGAGATTTTTAAGGGTTGTGCGTGTCCAATCAACATGAAGGCCGGAAATGGATAGATGACGGAGGCTAGACACCAATGCACCCCCAAAGAGCGGCAAAGGACCATCAAGGGCGGAATTAGAGGAATAGTCTGGTCCCATGTGAATGTATGGAGGTCCTAAACGGTGAACTTCAAGGTGTTTCAGGTTGCACGTCTGTTTCTGGAGGCCAATAACTTGTAACCAGCGTAACAATGTGAGCCCTGCTTCCTTTTTTTGCACCGCTACACTCAGAGTACGCAGTTGGCCTCTCCGAGGCGCAAGATGATTCAAAATATCCTCCATTGTCTCCCGACTTAATGGTTTTTCTGCACAGTCCCTGAGATAGATGTCCATGGGTGCCAAACCGCATCTATCGATCACGAGTTTCGAGAAGGAAATCTGGCCAGGAGTTTCGGCTCGGTAATAGAATGTATTCCACAGCGTGGAATCCTGGACGACCACGCTTCGCCATGGTTGACATGTGGCACCGAGTGCCAACCGACGCCCATTACACTCCTGCGGATCTTTTGCAGACCATACGACATAGTGAAAGATAATGCTCATTGTTTCTACTGGAAGCTCATTAATACGGAATAACCTTCCGAATCTAGCGGAATGATCGAGTCTCGCCAGCGTGATCATGTCGGTCACAGGAATTTGAAGCAAAGGAGATTGTCTCTTCAGAACTTCTTCCAATAAATAAATCACTGCCAATCTGCGTTTTGTGTCTTGGCGATGCTGATGCAGCTCCTGAAGAGAGAGAATACGAGGTGACCACGGACGGACAACTTCCGAATAGATTCGCTGGCTGATGCACAACCAGTCCTCTGGCGTATGTATTTTTCTAGATTGGCGGGCCGGAAGACGTCGAAGCAGTTCCTCAAGTTCATCCACAAGTTCTAAGCCAGGAGACGAAGCAAGATATGAACGCATTGCCGAGGGTTCATTGATACACTGGATAAGACGGTCAACAGGCGCGTTGAGTGACGAACGGGAGACTTCTGAGGTTGTTGAGACTGGTTGTAGCTTATAAGGCATGGGATCTGCCGAATTGAAGGATACAGGTCCCACAATGATGGAGGCATATGTATATAACATTGAGCTGGACGTATGCCATGTAAGACTATTATTTGACGTTTAAAAGGACCACATACGATGGGTATTTTTCGCCAAAAAATTATTTTTGTATACCCCTGAAATTCTCTCGCGCGTGTCTAGTGAGCCTGGATGAGGTACGATCAGATTCACAAAAGGTGACCTACGAATGAAAGGATAGACAGTGAGCAGTTCAGCTCGTCAAGTACCTTTTTAAAGGAGTTGAGATGAACCGACTAGGCAACTACAAAGGGTGTGTCAGGAGCCGAAGTGAAGAGAAGGTTGTGATTTATAGTTACGCACCGAGTCGATGGAGATCCGATGGAGATCGCCGAATATGGAGATTCGTTCACAACTGCAGTGATACCGCATGGTGGTGCACACAACGATATAAATATCTAATGAAACATTCTAGACAGCAATGGTGAAGATAAATTGGACACAAGCAAGTCCAAGTTGTGCGTAAGGAAACAGAATGTAGAATGGAGG
>Ga0153946_1000659_pt1 | contig 15151 bp, 8 predicted proteins | sample TSNJ030MetaG_FD_104751 | JGI IMG/M metagenome (GOLD analysis project Ga0153946, IMG submission 104751) | Attine ant fungus gardens microbial communities from New Jersey, USA - TSNJ030 MetaG | ecosystem: Host-associated > Fungi > Mycelium > Unclassified | place: USA: New Jersey, Wharton State... | reverse complement strand
TTATTTGTATTTGAAAGCAAAGGAAATAACAAATTAAAAGAAGCTTCTAATTTTTTTGGTTCAAGAATTGCGACTTTATTATTAGATATGGCAATTATGTACTTATTTGTAACATTGCTTGGGTTTAATGATAAAATATTTAAATTAATTACTCAAGTTTTAGTGATTATTTTAAATTATGTGTTTAGTAAATTGTTTGTATTTAAGAAGAACTAAGTTCTTTTTTTTATATATTATTTTTCTCTCATGTTATAATATTAAAGAAAGAGTGATAAAATGAAAAAAAGATTTGATTTATTAATAATGCTTTTAATTTTATTAATGCCTATTTTTGATGTAATAACAGGATTACTAAATTGGCATAATATTTCATTTCCGTTCATCATGTTATTGAAAGGTATTTTTATGATTGGTGCCATGATTTATCTTTGGTATAAAAAAAAGCATCGCTTTATTCTTTTATCAACTTTTCTTTTTTTTACAATCTATATTTTATATTATTATATAAATGACTTTTCCTTAATAATAGAAATCTCTTATTTAATTAAAATATTATATTTTCCAATAATAGCCTTTTTCTTTGCAAATTATAAAAATGAATATTTAAATAAAAACTCTTTAACTTTTATTTTTATTCTCTATATTCTAACTTATCTTTTACCAGGAGTATTTGGATTTGGTCACAATTTATCAGAGATTTATCCTAATAAATCAGCTTATCTGGGATGGTACTATGCAGGCAATGAATTAACTGCTGTTATTCTTTGCCTATTGCCAATTGTTATTGATACTTTAATAAAAAGCGGCACAATTCTTTATAAAGTGCTTATATTTATTTTAAGTATAATTGCTATTTATTTATTAGGTACAAAAGCATTATTTTTAGGAATTATCATCATTTTAATTTATTTCATATTACAATATATAAAAAAAGTAAATTGGAAATCTAAATGGTATCTAACACCCTTGCTTTTTTGTTCCATTTTTCTAATATATAAAAGTCCATTAGTATCTAATATGCAAGCAACTTTAGAGCATTATCATGTTGATGAATTTAAATATATTTTTACAATCGAAAGCATTGATAATGTAATATTTTCTTGTCGTATAAGTTTTTTAGATAAAGTTAATCAGTATTATAGTCAGGTAGATACTAAAACAAAATTATTTGGAATTGGAAGAGAACAAATAATAAATATGAAAGATATCGAAATTGATTTATTTGATATTTATTATGCAATTGGTGCGATTGGAATTTGTTTCTATTTAGGTTTATGGTTTGTATTACTTTCCAAATACAAATTGAAAGGCATTTATAAATTTAGTTTCCTATTACTATTTATTGTTAGTTTTTTTACCGGGCATGTCTTCACTAGTCCAATGGTAAGTATTTGGATAGCAATGCTATTCTATTTATCAAAAGAAAAACAACAAAACAAAAAAAGAATTCTTTTAGTATCTAATATGTATCCGTCTAAAAAATATAAACATTATGGATCGTTTGTTAAAAATTCCAAGGAAATTTTAAATGATAATTATGTTGTAAATAAAGTAATCATAAGAAAACAAACGAATAAATATCGAAAATTATTAAGCTATTTAAGATTTTATTTTGAAACAATTATTAAATCTATATTTGGTACTTATGATTATTATTATGTTCATTTTATATCACATTCAACATTACCATTAATTCATATTTCAAAACTGATTAAAGGAAAAGTAATTTTAAATGTTCATGGAAATGATGTAGTCGCAGATACAAAAAGAGATCTTCCAAATATAGAACGTTCTAAAAAAGCTTTAGCAATTGCTGATGCAGTAATAGTACCATCTACTTATTATAAAAAAGTGATGATTGAAAATTATAATGTAAAAGATGAAATTATTTATGTCTATCCTTCTGGTGGGGTCAATTTTGAAGTATTTAAAATTATTGATAAAAAAGAAGCTAAATTAAAATTAAATTTAAATCCGAAAACAACTTACTATGGTTATATCTCAAGAATTGAAAAAGATAAAGGTTGGGATACTCTAGTTGAAGCTCTTCACTTATTAAAAGAAGCAAATAAATTAAACAATATTAAGGTAATTATGATTGGTATTGGTGATGAAGAAAAAGAACTTGATCAATTAATTAAAAAGTATCTATTAGAAGATATTATCATTAGAAAAGAAATGGTTTATCAAGAATATTTAGTCTATTATTACAATGCTTTTGATTTATTCATTTTTCCAACTAGAAGAAAGAGTGAATCACTGGGTCTAGTTGGTTTAGAAGCGATGGCTTCCAATACTTTTGTGATTGCAGGCGATCAATACGGTCCAACGGATTATTGCATTAATAATAATAACTCATTTACATTTAAAAATACAAGTGCTGAAGATTTAAAAACAAAAATAATAAAATATCAAAATTTAACAGAACAAGAAAAAAAAGAAATATTAGCTAGTGCTTTAAAGAAAGCACAAGAATATGATCGAACATTACTAAAAGAAAAACTAATTAAAATATTTGATGAGGTATAAGATGAAAACAGGGATAGTTATTTTAAATTATAATGATTATGAAAATACAATTAATTTTATCAAGCAAATCAAAAATTATAAGATGCTTGATGAAATTGTTATTGTTGATAACAATAGTAATGATGATTCTATTAAAAATATTAAACCCTATATTAAAGAGAATATTACACTAATCGAGGGTAAAGAGAATAAAGGTTACGCTTATGGCAATAATCTAGGTTTAAAGTATTTAGAAGATAAATGTGATATTGTCTTTATCAGTAATCCAGATATTGATGTCAAAGAATCAGTGATCAATGAATTAATTAAGACAATGAAAGATCATCCTGAAATAGCTATCCTTGCTCCAAATGTGATTGAACATAACATAATTACAAGAGGTTGGAAATGTCCCGATTTCTGGTCTGATTGGCTTAGTAATTTTCCTGTATTACATCGTTATCAACAAAAAATATTTGGTTATAAAGATAATGATTATCAAGATAAGTTTACTGAAGTTGAAGTTATAAAGGGTTGCTTCTTTCTTCTGAGAATGGAAATTGTCAAAAGAATTAATTTCTTTGATGAGAATACTTTTCTATATTATGAAGAAAACATTCTAGGAAAAAAATTAAAAGATTTGAAACAAAAATCTTTTATCCAAAACGATCAAGAAGTTATTCATCAATTATCTGCTAGTGTGGATAAGAGTTTGAATAGTTTAAAAAAATATAAAATCCTAAAGAATAGTCAAGGATATTATCAAAAAGAATATAACAAATTAAATTTAATCGGAAGAGGAATTTTAATAATCACTTGGAGACTTACATATGCTGGAGCTTTCTTATTTTATAAAATACGAGGTGGAAAATGACAAAAGAAAAAAATATCATCATTATTGGAGCTCGCGGTTATCAATTTCAATATGGCGGTTGGGAAACGTTTGTAACGGAGCTTGTAAAAAATAACCGAGATGAAAATATAAAATTTTATATTCCAAATCTAACACATGATAAATCATTACATAAACAAGAAAAGTATACAAATGGCGTTCATAATCCAACGATTTATTGTAAAGATCGAGATTTTGTAACTATGTTTGTTATGACCATTAAATCAACTTTATATTATATGAAATATATTAAGAAACATAAATTGAAAAATGTTATTATTTATAACCTTGGATGCAAAGTTGGTCCTCTATATCTTTTTTGGAGACCAATTTTAAAATTGAGAAAAGTAAAATTAATCATTAATCCCGATGGATTGGAATGGAAACGAGAAAAATGGGCTTGGTGGATTAAAATTTGTTTCAAAATTTCCGAAATGTTTTATGTGATGTTTACTGATCATGTGATTTGTGATGCAAAAGCAATTCAAGATTATATTAATTCAGAATATAAAATATTTAAAAAACCTTCGACCTTTATTCCATACGGGGCTTATTTTCAAGAGGTTAAAGAAAAAAATAAAATTGCCGATGAAATAATGAAAAAATATAAAATTAAAAAAGACCAATATTATTTAATCGTGGGAAGATTTGTTCCTGAAAATAATTATGAAACAATGATTAAAGAATTTATGAAAAGTAAAACAAAAAAAGATTTAATAATTATAAGTAACGTTGAAGAAAATAATTTTTATAAATATTTGAAAGAAACAACTAAATTTGAATCGGATCCAAGAATTAAATTTATTGGGACTGTTTATGATTCTGATGCTTTAACTTATATAAGGAAGAATGCTTATGGTTATATTCATGGTCATTCAGCAGGCGGGACCAATCCTTCCTTAGTGGAAGCCTTAAGTATTACTGATTTAAACTTATTATTTGATGTCTGTTATAACAAAGAAGTAGGAGAATCTGCAGCTTATTACTATACAAAAGAAGAAGGAAGCTTATCTAAACTTATTAATAAAGTTGACAAGATATCGAAAAAAGAAAAAGAGAAACTAAGTGAATTAGCAAAACAAAGAATTATCGATGTTTATAACTGGCCAAATATTGTTGAAAAACATCAAGAAGTTTTTAATGATTTATTACAATAAACTGAAAACAACTTTTAATATAAAATATATAATTAAGAAAGTAATTATTAATTAATACAATATATTAATCACATTCCAATGAAATAATAAAAATTCTTGAACTTGGATTGGATCGTAATTTTTTGCTAGTTATTTGCTAGTTATAAGAATGTTAATATTATTAAAAAAATAAACTGTTCTATTTTTTAAAAAAATTGCTTGATGTAGAGAGCTATGTTATAATGAATAAGAATGAAAAATGGTATTAAAAACCATATTAAATAAGAGGTGAACAATGAAAGAAAATCGAGAAGAAATAGCTATCGAAGTAAATAATGTTACAAAAAGTTTCAAACTTTACTATGATAAAGCCTCAACTTTAAAAGAACGATTGGTTTTTTGGAATAAACAAAAAGTTGGAGAAGTTCATACAGCTTTAAGAAATATAAATTTAGAAATCAAAAAAGGAGAAACAGTAGCTCTAATCGGAGTGAATGGAAGTGGAAAAAGTACTTTATTAAAGTTAATGACCAAAATAATTTATCCTACAACTGGTAAAATTTTGACTCATGGGAAATTAACTTCATTATTAGAACTTGGAGCTGGATTTCATCAAGATTTTACAGGAAGAGAAAATATTTATTTTAATGCTTCAATCTTCGGCTTAAATAGAAGTGAAATCAAATCACGAATTGATCAAATTATTGAATTTTCTGAATTAGGAAATTTTATTGATAATCCAGTTCGTACTTATTCATCTGGAATGTATATGCGACTTGCTTTTTCAATAGCTATTAATGTTGATGCTGAGATTTTATTAATTGATGAAATTCTTGCTGTCGGTGATGCTCATTTTCAAGAAAAATGCTTTGATAAGATTATTGAATTAAAAGAAAGTGATAAAACGATTGTTATTGTTAGTCATAGTTTAAATCAGATAAAAAAAATCTGCAATAGAGCTATTTGGATTTATGATGGAGAAATTCGCATGGATGATGAACCAGAAAAAGTAATTGAGGAATACTTGAAAGTTTGTGGGTGAGAAAATGTCAGTGTTTAAAAATCTTTATTATTATCGTGAGTTATTAAAATCAAATATTAAAAAAGAAATAAGAGGAAAATATAAAGGTTCATTTTTAGGAGTGCTATGGTCATTCTTGAACCCTTTACTATTAGTATTAGTTTATGCAATAGTATTTCCTTATATCTTAAAAGTACAAGAAGAAAACTATCTCATATTCTTAATTGTCGGTATTATTCCATGGAATTTCTTTACCACTGTATTAACACAAGGATGTAATTGTGTTTGGATTAATGGTGGAATCATCAAAAAAGTATATTTTCCAAGAGAAATATTACCCATTTCGGTAGTAGGCGCAGGTTTAATCAATTTCTTTATCTCTTGTCTTATTATTATTGTTTTCTTAATCTTTGGAGGTATTGGCCTATCTTTGAATATTTTATGGGTCTTTCCAATTGCCATCTTACAATCTATTCTTTGTTTGGGATTATTATTTGTTCTAAGTGCGATCAATGTTTATGTACGAGATATTGAATATATTGTGGCTTTTATTATTAATTTATTATTTTATGGAACACCAATAATTTATAATGTATCGATGTTTCCGGAGAAAATTGCATGGATTCTAAAATTAAATCCAATGGCTAGTTTAATTGAATCTTATCGAAATATTTTTTATTATCAAACAAGACCAGAATATTCAGCATTGCTATATATTTTTATTCTTGGAATGATTCTCTTAGTGATAGGATACTTTATTTTTAGAAAACTAGAAAAAGGTTTTGCGGAGGAATTATAGCATGCAGTTAGATTTGAAAAAATTAATAGATAATTGTGAAATTGTATCCTTTGATATTTTTGATACATTAATAACAAGATTAGTTGATCGACCAGAAGTCGTATTTGAAATTATGGAGAAGGAATTTGCAATTCCTAATTTTTCTAATATCCGTCAAGAGATGCAAGCAAAAGTTGGTTTAGAATTAATGCAAACAAAAAAATATCCCCATGCAAATATGGATGAAATTTATGATTATATTAAAAACCAAACGGATATTAATAATACTGATGAGTTAAAACAATTTGAAATTGATTTAGAAAATAAATTATTAGTTCAAAATCCTCAAATATATGAGGTTTTTGAGTATGCTTTAAAAAAGAAAAAAAGAATCATTGCCACAAGTGATATGTATCTTGATTTAAAAACAGTAAAAAAATATCTAGATAATAATGGCTATCAAAAAATTGATAAAATATATTTATCTTCAGAAACTCGGAAAGCAAAATTTAATTCGGAGTTATTTGATTATGTGATTGAAAGCGAAAAAGTAGATGCTTCTAAAATTGTTCATATTGGTGATAATGTTAATCATGATTATGAATTTGCATTAAAAAAAGGAATTCAATCTTATCATTATAAAAACACTATAATTAATGACAAAAGTACTAATATTGTGCAATCCTTTCATAAAGGAATTTGTCGCTATATTTCTCTGAAAAATGAAAACTTTTGGATTAATTTTGGAGCAAATGGAGGCTTATTATATTTTGGTTTATATCAAAGATTATTAGATCAAATGGATAAAAAAATTTATTTTTTAGCAAGAGATGGATTTAATATGTATCATATATTTAAGAATTATCATCCAGAAATAGATAATGAATATATTTATACTTCTAGAAGGGCTTTGTTACTTCCAGGAATAACAGAATTAAATCAAGAATCTCTAAATAACTTACCACCTTTTACATTTGGTCAAACAGTAAAAGAAATATTAGAATATATATCAATGCAAGAAATATTTAAATTAGATGATTTAAAACAAGCCGGATTTGTTGATTATACAGATACAATTGATACTTTAGATGATTTTGCTAAAATGAAAAAATTATATCAAATAAAAGAAAAAGATGTTTTAAAAGTTTGTGAAAATGAACGAAATAATGCAAAAAAATATTTTCAGAAACTAGGTATTCTCGAAGAAAAAAATTTAATTTTTGATTGTGGTTGGAATGGCAGTTCTCAATTCCTATTAGAACAAGTAATTCAATTGTTTAGTGATAATACAGAAATTAATTTCTTTTATGCTGGTATTTTTGATAATGAAAAAAGTAAACGTCAGTTAAAGAACCGAAGTCATCTCGCTTATCTATTTGATATTGGTGATAATCAAAACCTTGCAAAAAAATTAAATGATAGCATCGTGATACTAGAACTTTATTTTGGTGCTAATCATAATTCAGTTTTAAAATATAATAAAAATGGATATGTTTTAGACAATTTAGAAAACGAATTTGCTTATAAAGATGATATTTTAGATGGTTTATTAAAATACTTTGAAATTGCCTTGCCATTATTTAAAGAAATGTCTCTAAATATTTCTAGAGAAGATGCAATAGCTCCAATTTTAAGTATGATTGAAAATCCGAGCGAAGAACAAGCTATTATTATTGGTGATATTCCAAATGTTGATGGTTTTGCTGCAAAAAAAGGAATAATAAAATTTATTGCAAAAGCTACCATGGATGATTTGAATCAAAATGAAAATCATGAAATTTATTGGAAGCAAGGTTTATTAGCTCGCCCTGATATTAATAAGGAAGTAAAAGAGTTTGTAATAAAAAAATACGGATTAGAAAAAATAGAAACAAACAAAGAAAATGAAAATCGTTATCTTAAAGCAATCAAAAATCATGGATTAAAAGGATCTTTAAGAATAATAAAAAATAAATTAATAGAAAAAGCAACAATTGATCCCTACTCAAAGTGGATCAAAGAATTTGAAAAAAATATTAATAAAACTGAAAAATTAAAATATAATCCAATTATTTCAGTTATCGTTCCTGTATATAATGTGATTGAAGAACAATTGATTGAGTGCATTGAATCTGTTAGAAATCAAAATTATTCCAATTGGGAATTATGTTTGGTTGATGATTGCTCTACTTTACCAGAAACAATCGCTGTGTTAAAAAAATATGAAAATATTGATGAACGTATAAAAATTGAATATCATAAAGAAAATGGACATATTTCAAAAACAACGAATGATGGAATAAAAATGGCAACTGGAGAGTTTATTGCTTTATTAGATTGTGATGATATATTATCTATTAATGCTTTATATGAAATGGTAAAAAAGTTAAATGAAAATAAAGAGTTGGATTTTATTTATAGTGATGAAGATAAATTAACAGAAGATGGAAAAAAACGTCACAATCCATTTTTTAAACCAGATTGGTCTCCAGATACATTTATGTCATTAATGTATACTTGTCATTTTTCTTTGTTTAGAAAAACAATTGTTGATAAAATCGGAGGATTCACTGTTGGTCTCGATGGCGCTCAAGATTATGATTTTGTATTAAGATTTACAGAAGAAACAAATAAAATTGGTCATATTTCCAAGATATTATATCATTGGCGTGAAAGAAAAGAATCAATCGCCTCAAATCCAGAAGCGAAACCTTATGCTTTAAATGCGATTGTCCAATTGAAGAAAAATGCTTTAAAAAGAAGAAAACAACAAGGTGAAATAATATATGAACCTTCAGTATTTCAATATAGAGTAGTTTATAAAGCAAAAAGTAAAAGCGTTACATTAGTTTATCATTTGACGGATATAAATAACTTAATTTATTTTGATTCAATTGAAAATACAACGATTGCTCAAAAAATAATTATTACCTCAAAAAAGATATCAAAATTAATAAATAAAACAAATCAATATACAATAATTGAAGCAGATAGTTTAAAACAAGGATTAACACAAGTTTTAAAAATAATACAAACAGATCTAATCTTCTATTTAAATGACTCTTTGAAGTTAAGAAATCAAAAAGAAATCGCAATATTAGCTGGTCATGCGAATATTAATCATGCAGGCATTATCGGAGCAAAGATCCTTTATGAAAATACTGATATTATTTATAGTGTTGGAATTACTTCTCAAATGGGTTATCATATCCTAAAAGGACAAAATGATAATATTCCACATTACTATTGTAAAAATAAATTAGATTATAATTGTGAAGCTGTTAATGAATCATTATTTATGATAAAGAAACAATTATTAGAACAAGTTATTTCTAAAATAGATTTTTCTGATTTTGCACTTTCTTTAGGTAATAAATTACTTTCTATGGGATTATTTAATACAATTAGAAACGATGTTGTGGCTTATACTAACAAATCGAGTTATCAACATCCAAAAAGAGTATTTGAATTAAAAAGTGATGCTTTCATTAATAAAAATGTAAATGGGATTGATTTTTCATTGAAACAAAATTTTGATTATGTTCCAACTATAATGAATGATAAGCTAGAACAAAAAACATTAAACATTCAATACGAATTAGGTATAAAAAAAGAAATTAATAAACTAATCTTTAAAGGATATAGCTTTAGTAATCATCTTTTTCACAATAATGAAAATATTATTAATATTTGGTTAGTAAATGAAAAACATCAAATAAAAATAAAAACAAAAAAAATAAAAAACGCAATACCAACGGTTATTTTCAGAAGTAATCTTAATCAGATTTGTTTCACTGCCGAAATAAATTTTAATGAATTAAAAAATGATTCTTACAATATTTATCTTGAAATAATCAATAAAAAAGAAAATGAAAAAGGGTTTACAGATACAAAAAAAGTAATTAATATTTAACAGGAGGTTTAAGTATGCAATGTGATTTTATAAAAATACAAAATATTGAAATAAGCGGAACAATCAATCCTTTATTAAAATTAAAAGGCACTTATTTAAAAGAAAACTATAATTTAATAACTGAAATAGATGGAAAAGAGATTTTTTCTGATCTTCTAATTGATGAATCCAATAGTGAATTTATTTTAACAACTAAATTACCAAGAAATGCAAAGAGAATTAAAGTTTTTATTGAAATAGATGATGAAAAGCTATTGGTTTATTATGCTAATTCAAATATTATAAAAAGAATTTTGAAAAGATTGAAACAGTTTTGCTTTTCAAAAATTCATAGAGCAATTCATATTTTAGGTGTATTTGCTAGAGGCATAAAATATCTTTGGAAAGAATATCACTTCTTAGTACCACCAAGTATGATTCCTAAACTTTATAAAGAATTAATAGATAGTATAAAAAGAAGAACACGAATTGCTCTTAATCCTGCCAATGCCCAAGATTATCGTAAATGGTTATCAAAAAATGAAAAAGAAATTGAATTAAAAGAATTTAAATATCAGCCATTGATATCCATAATTACTCCAGTTTATAATATTTCTAGTAAACTGCTTAAAGAATGTATTGAATCAGTGTTAAATCAATCATATCAAAACTTTGAATTATGTTTAGTGGATGATGCTTCAACGAATCAAGATACTATAAATACTTTAAAAGAATATGAAAATAAAGACTCCCGAATAAAGATAAAATATCGTAGTGAAAACGGACATATTTCTGTAGCAAGCAATGATGCTGTTAAAATGGCGACTGGCGAGTTTATTGCTTTATTAGATAATGATGATTTATTACATAAAAATGCTTTATACTATGTTGTAGATGCTCTAAATAACGATAAAAAAATTGATCTTATCTATACAGATGAGGATAAATTGAGTTTATCAGGAGAAAGATGTGAACCGCATTTTAAGCCCGATTGGTCACCCAATACTTTATTGAGCTTAAATTATATTTGTCATTTTACAGTAATAAGAAAAAAAATGTTTGATTCTGTAGGAGGTTTTGAAGTTGGTTTAGAAGGAGCTCAAGATTATGATCTAATTCTAAAAATAACAGAAAAAACAAAAAATATTAAACATATTCCTAAAGTTTTATATCATTGGCGAAAGACTTATCAGTCAACTGCACTTTCTATGAATAATAAAAATTACGCAAATGATAAAGGAAAAACCGCTTTAGAAAACGCTTTAAAAAGACGTAATATCAAAGGACACGTTCTTATTGACTATAAAACAAATTATTATCAGATTAAATATGATATTAGTGAAAAACCATTAGTATCAATTATTATTCCAACTAGAGATTATTTAGATATTACGAAAGCTTGTATAGATTCTATTTATGAGAAAACTACTTATGATAATTTTGAAATTATTCTTGCAAATAACGATAGTAAAGAAGAAAAAACATTAGCTTTCTTTAAAGAGTATCAAGAAAAATATGATAATTTTAAAGTTATTGATATTATAATGGATTTTAATTATTCGAAAATCAATAATATTGCAGTTGAAAATAGTCAGGGAGAATATATATTATTATTAAACAATGATACAGAAGTAATTACACCAGATTGGATTGAAATAATGGTTGGATATGCAAAACAATCCCATATTGGATGTGTTGGCGTAAAATTGTTATATCCTGATACAACAGTTCAACATGCAGGAGTAATTCTTGGAGCTTGTGGAGGCGTTGCTTCTCATGCTTATATAGGTGCATCAAGAGATGATAAAGGATTATATGGAAGACTAAGAGTTCCTTATGATTATTCAGCAAATACAGCGGCATGTTTAATGATAAAACGTGAAAAATACTATGAAGTAAATGGATTAAATGAAGAACTTAAAGTTGCCTATAATGATATTGATTTTAATATCAAACTTTTAAATAAAGGTTATTTCAATGTGTTTCTGCCTCAAGTTGAATTAACTCACCATGAATCTAAATCAAGAGGTTTAGATACAACTAGTGAAAAATATAAAAGATTTTTACAAGAATCCCAATATATGTATGATAAATGGGGAAAACTAATTGAAAATGATCGTTACTATAATCCGAATTTCACATTAAAATATTGGTTTATGTTAGATAAAGATAGCAATTAAAATTTACTTAGAAATGATTTTATAAAATTTACTTTATTGAATATATATGTATAACAATATTAAGACGATTCATTTTTTATTATTTCTTTATACAAATCTTTATAATGAAAATATGATTTTTGAAAAAATGTCATTTTAAAACTAGAAAAAACTCTAAGAAAGCAGGAAATAAAATGGAAGAAAAAATCAATTTTAAAAGTTTTATGAAAAAAAATTATATAATTATTATTTTAATTTTTATAGCTGGTTTGCTAATATATGGCTTTAAATTAACTCATTATAGCATATCAATTGATACTGAAGTAATTATTAATAACTATGATGCTATGATGAACTCATGGTTATCAATTGGACGTTTTAGTCTAATTTTCATTAAATGGATTTTTCATTTAAACCCATTTAATGCCATGTTTGCTTCTTGGGCTATGATTATTTGTTTTGTTCTTTCTGTCATATTATTAATTTATATCTTTTATAAAATATCTAAAGGAAAAATAAATTCAATTCAAATGTTATTATTTGGGTTAATGATTTTGACATCACCTATTTTTGCAGAACAATTTAATTTTCTTTTACAGAGTGCAGAAGTAGCATTCACAATGATCCTTTTAAATATTGGACTTTATTTCTTTTACAAAGGAATTACAAAAAATAGATTATATTTTATCATTACTATTATTTTCTTTGCATTTTGCTATGGTTGTTATCAAGCATTTGTTCCATTATCAATTTGTCTTTTAATGTGCATAGGTTTTATAAGAAGTGAAGAAGATACAGAAGTAAAAAACAACATAAAATATTTTATAATAACCATCTTAATTGTTATTTGCTCCTTAGTTTTATATCAAGTTATTTCGAAGTTGGTTTTAAATTACTTTCAATTAGAAACTAGTTCTTATTTAACTGATCAAATATTATGGTTTAAAGATTCTAAATTAACGGTCTTATACAATTTAATAAAATATGCAGGAAAGGTCTTAATTGGTTATGGAAATTTTTATAACTTAGGATATGGAATAGCTTTATTATTAATTGTAATGTATTTGATAAAAAACAAAATTAATAAAAAAAATATTAGTTCAATTTTTTATCTTTTAGCGATAATAATTTCTCCATTTTTATTATCTTTACTAACTGGACAAGCTGAAACAATTCGTGCTCAATTTGCACTTCCTTTTTCAATTGCTTTTATTTGTTGTTATCTTTATGATCAAAATATAATAAAGAATAAGATTAAACATACAGTTCTTATTTTATTAATATTAAGTCAATTTTTAATAACGATTCAATTATTTTATAGTGATTATATAAGATATCAAGAAGATGTACTATTAGCAGAACAAATAATGGAAAAAATAACTCCACTTTTGACAGAAGAAAAACGAGTTGTATTTTTAAATACTTACTCTCATGATGAAAAATTAATTACTAAGGGAGAAACCATGGGATATTCTTTCTTCGAATGGGATAAAACAACGGAAATTGGAGTGAATGGTCGGGTAACTGGATTTCTAGGAACTCTAGGTTATCATTTAACATATCCAACTATTGAAGATGTTAAAAAAGCAAAAGAATTGGAACTAGAAATGGAAACGTGGCCTAACCAAGATTCGATTTTAGAATACGATAATTTAATTATTATTCGATTATCATAATTGACTTCCTATTTAATCAAATTAACAATAGGAAGTTTTTTGAGAGTATATTTTTTTCATTTAAAAATGAACTATTCTGTAATAATAAAATTTTAAAAACATAGAAAACTTGAGTTAATCGAGAAAATTATATATAATAACTTAAAAGGATGATGAATATGGCAAAAATAAATATGGATTTTTATGATGGACAAGATATATATAATGATGGAGACGTTGAAAATTTATTACTTGATTCTTATAAAAATGGAAAAAATATTGATATCACTAAAAATGATTTATTTTATTTAACAACGGACATCAGAACTAATATATTAAATTGGTATCCATTTACTAAAAATGATGATGTTTTAGAAATTGGTTGTGGATGTGGCACTTTAACAGAACTTCTTTGTAATAAATGTAAAACAGTTACATGCATTGAAGGATCAAAGAGAAGAGCAGAAATAACTTATTATAGACATCAGAACAAAAAAAACTTAGAAATATTTGCCGGAAACTTTAATTCGATTACTCTAGAAAAAAAATTCGATTATATTGTTTTAATTGGAGTATTTGAATATGCAAAAAGATTTTTTGAATCAGATAAGCCATTTCATATGTTTTTAGAAAAAATTAAAAAATTATTAAAACCTGATGGAAAAATACTAATTGCTATTGAAAATCGCTATGGAATTAAATATTGGGCTGGAGCTAATGAAGATCATTTATATCAACCTTACATAGGATTAGAAAGTTATGAAAATACTGATATTCAAACCTTTGGAAAAGAAGAATTCATTGATTTGATTAAATCATTTGAATTTACAAAATATAAATTTTATTATCCGTTTCCAGATTATAAATTACCAACAGTAATTTTTACGGATGAAAGATTACCAACAGTTGGAGAAATTCCAAATATTCCAATATATCTTTATGGCAATTCCACCAATTTCAATATTTCTAAAGTATTAAATGGCTTAATTGATAATAAAATGTTTGGTTTCTTTTCAAATTCATTTGTAGTTGAATTTGGATATGATGATTGTTCTCTATCAAATATCGTGTATGCAAAAAACTTGCCATATCGAAAAAATGAATTTAAAAGTTTAACAATTCAAGAAAAAG